>Ga0116110_1000009_pt1 | contig 141429 bp, 118 predicted proteins | sample June2015DPH_8_50_FD_89719 | JGI IMG/M metagenome (GOLD analysis project Ga0116110, IMG submission 89719) | Peatland microbial communities from SPRUCE experiment site at the Marcell Experimental Forest, Minnesota, USA - June2015DPH_8_40 | ecosystem: Environmental > Terrestrial > Soil > Wetlands...
AGAAGCGAGAAGCGAGAAGCGAGAAGCGAGAAGCGAGAAGCGAGAAGCGAGAAGCGAGAAGCGAGAAGCGAGAAGCGAGAAGCGAGAAGCGAGAAGCGAGAAGCGGGCTCTAATGGAAAATGCGACGAAAACGTTGGATAGCGCCAAATGCATGGAAATAGGCCGCAGTTGCGCCTGCTACAATCTGCGGAAGGCCGCCCGCGCCGTCACGAGGCTCTACGATGATTTCCTGAGGCCGAGCGGCATCAGAACCACCCAGGTCTCCCTGCTTATGTCGGCGAAATTGCGAGGGCCTGTCACGCTGGGCCAACTGGCAAAGATGACGGTGACCGAGCGGACTACACTCACACGAAACCTGACCGTTCTCGAAAGGAAGGGTTTCATCCGAATCGACCAGGGAAGCGACCGCAGGGAACACCAGGTCAGTCTGACGGGGCTGGGCGAGGAAGCCCTGCGTGTAGTCATTCCCTTATGGGAAAAGGCCCAAGCGCATATAGAGAAGGGACTCGGCGAGGACCGCCTGGGAGGCCTTCTTAAAGATCTGTCGGAAATTGTCCGCCTGGTTCGCACGGCATAGAACACTGAATTTGCACCACAGAGGCGCAGAGAGCGCAGAGAAAACAACAACGCAGATATAAATCGTTCATCCTGTTAATAAGGTGAAATTCTCCTATGTTCCCTGTAAATCCTGTCAAAAGTCTCTCTCTGCGTCTGCGGTGAATTATTCCTTTTTTTTGAGCAAATACGTGCATATACACTGAGGCCAGGGGGGTTTTTCATATCACGATTTGAATTGAGGAGGTAGTTTATGCCTTGCGCAAATCAACAAGAACGAGCAAGAGGTGATTTGTCCGTTTGGCTGGAGAGCACAATTAAGGAGTTCTGCCAGGTCTCTCCGGAAAACTCCCTGCAGAATGAAGGCGACGACAGGGCATGGGGCGAGCCGCTCGTGGGCTTTTCAAATGGCGGAGATCCTCTCTATGAGACGATCAAAGAGGATGTCGGCTCATTTTACATGACCCCCATCGAGGTCTTCAAGAAGTCATTCCCCGATATCAAGGCTTCGGCGGACGAGCTTACAGTCATTAGCTGGATACTGCCCCAGAATCAGGCAACCAAAGCCGACAACCGCAAGGAGACCAAGTACCCTTCGGAAAGGTGGGCAAGGGCCAAACGGTATGGCGAAATCTTCAATTCGGCGATTCGCAGGCACGTAATAGAGACTTTGAACAATGCCGGGTTCAAAGCCATCGCCCCCGTCCTTGCACCCTTTTGGTCATGGCAAGTCTCAGAACGCCGCGGTTTTGCATCAAACTGGTCAGAGCGACACGCTGCCCATGTTGCCGGCTTGGGAACCTTCGGGCTCTGCGACGGTCTCATTACTCCGATCGGCAAAGCCATGCGGTGCGGGTCAGTCATTGCCCGAATCTCCATTCAACCTACCAGCAGGCCATACAGCGATCACCATGAATATTGCCTTCACTTCTCACGCGGCACATGTGGGAAATGCATAAAGCGATGCCCCGCAGGAGCAATCAGCGAACTTGGGCACGACAAGACTAAATGCTTTAATTACCTGGGGCAGGTCACATCGGAATACGTAAGAAGCCGTTTCGGGATTGAAACGGATGTTTGCGGACTGTGCCAGACCGCTGTTCCATGCGAGTCCAGGATCCCTGTAAAAGAATAGTCTGGAGATTATGCCAATGAGTGAAAGATCCAATCTCAACTTACCGAATCAAATCCAAGCGATGCTGGACGGTTCGCTTCCGCCTCCTCCCATCGCAAAGCTGATTGGTTTCAAGCTCGTTTCTATCGGTTCGGGGAAGGCCGTAATCGAGTTTGAAGCTACCGAACGCCATGCCAACCCTATGGGGACCCTGCACGGTGGAGTGCTCTGTGACGTAGGCGATGCCGCGATGGGTATGGCCTACGCAAGCATGCTAAATGATGGAGAAACCTTTACGACACTGGAGCTCAAGATCAATTTCCTAAAGCCGGTCTGGAGGGCTAAGCTTCGGGCCGAAGCCGGCGTCGTCGAGGCGGGCAAAGTTGTTGGCCTGGTCATGTGTGACGTGTTTGACGAAAAGGAGCGGCTCGTTGCCCGAGCGAGCTGTACATGTATGACTCTAAGGGGCGACCAGGCCGGTGGCCGATAATATCTGAGGAGATCACAAGGTATATCAAAAACCACCATGGATAGAGAGGAGGCTTTATGTCCTATGATACAATAGCCGCAAGCGTCGAAAATCGAATCGGTATCATACAGCTCAATCGCCCCGAGGCCCTCAACGCACTGAACGACCGCCTTTTGAGCGAGCTTGCCGAAGCTCTGAAAAATTTTCTCAAGGACGATAAAGTGCGCTGCATAATCATCGCCGGCGGCGAAAAAGCTTTCTGCGCAGGCGCGGACGTCAACGAAATGGTCTCACGCGGGCCGAAGGATATACTCGACCGATTCACGTCTTCCATATTCGGCTTGCTGCGCCACTGCCCCAAACCAGTGATTGCAGCGGTGAGCGGCTACTGCTTTGCGGGTGGGTGCGAACTGGCGCTTGCCTGCGATATGATCGTGGCCTCTGAGACTGCTAAATTCGGCCAGCCGGAAATCAATGTCGGCATCATCCCCGGAGCTGGCGGAACGCAACGCTGGACCCGCACGGCCGGCAAAGCCCGCGCTATGGAGATCATGCTCACAGGGTCCCCTATCGACGCCCGCAAAGCATTGGAATGGGGAATTGTAAACCGCGTGGTGCCTTACGAAGAACTGCTCAATGAAGCAAAACGACTGGCCGCCACGATTGCCGCCAAGCCACAGCTTGCAGCGCGCATGGCCAAAGACGCTGTCCTGAAGGCCCAGGACATGCCGCTTGAAAGCGGCCTCGATTATGAGAACCGTCTTTTTGCCATGCTCTTCGGTACAGAGGACCAGAAGGAAGGGATGCGCGCTTTCCTGGAGAAACGCAAACCACAATGGAAATGAGGTTAGGACCGTTAGGAGAACTCACCAGGAATGAAGGAGTAAAACCATGAGTGATTTTAGAGAAGCTGCCGAGTTTTTTCGAAACGATCTAAGGCTGAAGACATTCCCTGTGGCGGTCAAGTTCCTGAAAAACAAAGCCGATCTCCCGGAGAAGGCACGGCGCCCTTCAGCAGTCCCTGGGAAAAGGGTTGCAATTTGCCAGGGCGTTACGATGGCCAGAAATTACGGCTGGACGGTTGGACTTGCCAAAGAGGATGTGATATGTGTTCCCGCAGCGATCGTATTCGGTTTCAGCGGGTCTTCCGACCCGCCGGCTTCCCTCGCCGGCCTGTTTTGCAAGATCAACTTTTCAAGCGCCGAAGGTCTTGCCCGCAAAGAAATTTCCTCCATGAGCCGGTTTGAAAACGGAGAGATCGAAGCAATCGTCATGGCGCCGCTGGAGCGGGCGTCATTCGATCCGGACACAATCCTCATGTATGGCAATCCCGCACAGGCCATGCGCCTGGCTCAAGCCTGGTCGTACATGGCGGGAGAGCGGGTTCAGGGGCATTTCGGAGGCAAGGTGGAATGCGACGAGTACCTTATCGCCCCCTTCAAGACGCAATCCCCTCGAATGGTGATTCCAGGCCATGGAGAGCGGATCTTCGCCGGAACGCAGGATGACGAGGTGGCTTTCGCTGTTCCAGCGAAATTCCTGCCCGAACTTGCCAGGGCGCTCAAGGAAGTTGCAAAGGCGATAGGGGGGCGCTATCCGGTGACTCCCTACCAAAATTTCCAGCCGGATTTCCCAAAGGCCCACAAGGAATTGGGCAAGGACTTGGGGATTCTGTAACGAAGGATACAGAGCGCAGAGAAAAGTCAACTGTCAAGAGTCTCTCTCTGCGCCTGCGGTTATGAACGCTTACCATTAACCCCCTGCATAAAGGAAACAGGATATGGCAATGATTCAAAACGTATATAAAGAAATGCTTGAAGTGATGGCAAAGCGCGGAGGCCCATTCACAGGCGTGGACGTACCGGAGTTTTATACGCTTATGGAGGCGCTCTTTACTCCCGAAGAAGCCGAGCTGAACAACGTGCTGGCGCGAAAACCGGCTACGGCTCAAGATATTGCCGGCAGAATAAACCGGGATGAAAAGGAGGTTACCGGGGTCCTCGAAAGAATGGTCGATAAAGGATTGTGCTTAGTCCTTCAGGGCGACGGCGCTCCGCTTTACCAGGGGATACCGTTCATGCCCGGCATCTTTGAGTATCAGTTCATATCCGGTGGAGAGACCGAGCATAACAAAAAGATTGCGGAACTGATCCATGCGTACGAGAAAGCCTGTGAGTCCGTGAAAGGCCCCGAGAAAATAAGTTATCCGGTGACTCGCGTGATCCCGGTAGCCAGGACCATCAAGGCCGGCAATGTCATTCACACTTATGATCAGGTCATGACCTATATAGACAAGTATGATTCAATCGGGGTGGGAACATGTTATTGCCGCCAGGCCGCCAAATTGCGGGGGGAAGACACCCACGGAATGCCGCTCGAAGTCTGCATGTGGTTCGGAGAACGCGCCGAACACCTCGTCCAGCGTTTGGGCGGAAGGCGAATAACCAAACAGGAGGCTAAAGATATCCTGGACAGTTGCGAGGAAGCAGGCTTGCTGCACATGAGCCGCAACACGACGGAGGATATTGATTTTATGTGCAACTGCGACCGCTACCACTGCGGTGTTGTCACCAATGTATTAAAGCAACCCAAACCCGCCCTGGTTTTCAATTCAGGATTTCAGCCCGTTTTTGATTCCGAGCTTTGCGTCTCGTGTGAAACCTGCATCGAACGGTGTCCTCCCCAGGCCCTGGCAATGGATGAAAATAATGTCCAGGTCCTCAACACAGATCTGTGTTTCGGGTGCGGCATGTGCGCTACCGGATGTCCGGAGGGTGCGGTCTCAATGGAAGCCAAACCGGGTTTTCCGGTCCCGCCCAAGACCACCAAAGATTTGGTGGCGGCGTTGAGAAGCTGTGCCGAAGGTAAAAGCTGATAAGTCTGGTTTCACGCGGAGACGCGGAGACGGAGGCCGGAAGGAGAGGAGCGAGGCCCCATAAGCGCTTAAATAAGAAACTAGACCTATACATGATTGCAATTTTCTACAGTGTTTCAAAATTAGCGTGTTAAGCCCTTAAAGGGCTGAATAATTAAGCCCAGGGTCAGTCCCGCGCCTCGCGGGACGCCACCCTGGGTGTGGAATTCCATAAATTTTTCTCTGTAGCCCGAAGGGCTTACATAAAATCCGCATTACAAAGTGCAACTGCGAACAATGGAGAATTTCTATGTAGCCCTTTCAGGGCAATGTATTTGGGGCGTTAAAACCCATGGTGGCGCTTCCGCTTCCCTGGGCTAAATTATGCAGCCCCGTTGGGGCATTGAGATTACAGGCAGCCTTCATGGACCTCTTATTTAAGCGCTTATAGAGCGAAGCTCCCGGCGGCTGCCGCCTGGGGTAACCTACACTGGTAGTCCCTATCGTCTTCATCTCCGGCAACCCCGCCGTTTGTAAGAAAACTGCGTTGCGCGGCGCTCAAGTGTGTCTGAAAAAATCTTGACTTCTTGAAACTTGCCTGCTATCAACTGCCGCACAATCCGGTGATGGAGTCCACCACAATTGCTCCGTTAAGCTGATGACTCCTGCAAAGTTGGTTTCGCGTTGACGCAGGGAATCAGAATGTCGGGGCAATGCTCATTTTTACCCTTATATCGCTTTCGCGCACCCTATCATAGAAAACCTTTTGGAAACATGCCCCGTCGGGCATTCCAGGACAGGTCCTGCGAATGCTGCATAGCGGTTGGTTCAGGCCACGGGCTTGCTGCGTTCGCTATGACATCTAAGTACCCGAGGAGATAAGGCTTATGATCGATAAGATCGTTTTCAACGTAATCCAGGTCATGGTCGTGATGGCGTTTGCCCCCCTGGTCAAGGGGATCCTCACCCGCCTCAAAGAAAATGTTCAGTCCAAGCGGGGACCGAGCATTTTCCAGCCATATCGCGATATCCGCAAGCTCTTGCACAAGGACGAAGTCGTCTCAATGGAGAGTTCGTGGATATTCCGTTTTACGCCTTACATCGTCTTCGTTACGCCGATCTTTGTCGCGCTGCTGATCCCGGTGCTCACGGGCTACCCGCTCTTTTTCGCCTTCATGGGGGATATGCTCGGGGGTGGGTTCATCCTGGCCCTTGGCGGTTTCTTCGCCACGCTGGCCGCCATCGACACCGGAAATCCATACGGCCCGATGGGCGCCAGCCGGACCCGGATGGTCGGGTTTCTCGCAGAGCCGGTCTTTATGATTGTTTTCTTTACCGTTTCCTTTGTCGCCGGCTCGACTATCCCTTATATCGTCCAAAAGCATTGGGTCACACCTTTGGCCAATTTCTTTGAACCTTCCCACGTCCTGCTGATGTTGTCTTTTTTGATGTTGATCATCGCTGAGACGGGGAGGATACCCGTAGACAATCCCAACGGGCACTTCGAACTGGCGATGGTTGATGAATCCAAGGGACTGGAATACTCCGGCCGGGGGGCGGCCCTCATGAAGTGGGGCGGATCGATGAAATTCTTTATCCTCTGCTGCATTTTTCTAAACGTCCTGGTCGCGCCCTGGGGGCTGGCGCAGACCCAGCACCTCTGGGACGTGCTTTTGTCGATTCCACTTATCCTGTTCAAGATATTTGTCTTCCTGCTTGTCCTGGTAGTCATAGAATCATCATTGGCCAAGTTGCGGCTTTTCCGCATCACGGAATTTTTGGGTGCGGCCTTCGCCACCGCCGTAGCGGCCATGATCACCAAACTCTTGATGATGTAGGATGTTGGAGGCAACGCATGCTTGACACAACGATGATAACCACAACCCTTGCCAAGTTGAACGCACTGGCCGGGGGTCTTTTCCTTTTGACCGCCTTTGCGCTGGTCGCCACGCGGCAGGTTTTGGCCTGTTTGCGGGTTTATATCGGGCAGTCTGTGCTGCTGGCGTTTTCGGCTGTTTTTCTGGGCGCCCTGCACGGCTCTGTCCATCTGTTCGTTGTAGCGGCCATCACCCTGGCTATAAAATGCATCCTCATTCCCTGGCTCCTTCGCAGGACGGTCGGAGAGGACATTTACGCCCGGCGCGAAATATCACAGATCCTGAACGTCCCGATGTCGTTGCTGATCGCCGTGGCAATCGCCTTTTTCGCTTACGCAGTGGCAACGCCCCTTCTGGCTGTTTCTTTGCATCCCAACGAAAGCATCAACCTGCCCATCGGCATGGCGGGGCTTTTCCTTGGCGCTTATACCATCTGTGTCAGGCGCGAGGCTATTCCCCAGCTCATCGGCATTCTGGCGATGGAAAACGGCGCCTTTTTCGCCGGTGTATCGATTGCTTCGGGCTTACCTCTCATCGCCGAGCTGGCGGCTGCGTTCGATGTCCTGATCATCGCTCTGGTGATGGGTCTGTTGACCCGGAAAATCCACAAATATATGGGAACTACGAACGTTGGCGAAATGACGTCCTTAAGAGAGGAGTAAACGTTTATGGAACTCTTGTACATCCTCTGTGTCCCTCTTCTGGCCGCCATCGGCTCGCTGATACCCAGAGTAAGAATATTGGCGCCGGGAATCACGCTGATCAGCTCCACGTCCGTGCTTATCCTGTCTGTGGAAACCGCTTTGCATACGATATCGGCAAAAGAAGTCGTTGCTGTACCCGGTTGGATTTCCTGCGACAGCTTCGGGGCACTGATCATCGTGCTTGTCGCCCTCGTGGGCTTTGCCGCAGCTATCTTCTCTTGGGGATATATCGACAGGATCAGCGAAACGCGGCAGGGGATAATAGTTCGTCCATATTATGCACTTTTCAACCTCTTTCTGGTCTCGATGCTGGCCGTGCCCCTGTTTTCTCAGGTCGCCCTTGTATGGATCGCCGTCGAGTTGACTACCCTTCTGTCCGTGTTTCTGGTCAGCTTCGCATCGACTCCCGAGGCGCTGGAAGCAGCGTGGAAATATGTCGTTTTAACCTGTATGGGCGCTGCAATAGCGCTTCTGGGTGTCCTCATGCTCTACTGGGGGATGAGCGGTGTCAGCCAGGAGCCCTTTACCTGGGCAGGACTGACTGCGGCCTCGTCAAATATGTCGCCGTCCCTTCTTAATACTGCATTCTTTTTTATTCTGATCGGCTTTGGCGCGAAGGTGGGACTGGTTCCACTGCACACATGGCTCCCAGATGCCCACAGCCAGGCCCCCTCGCCCATATGTGCGCTATTGTCCGGCGTTGAAACTACCGTGGTCCTTTACACCATCATGCGGCTATTCCCTCTTTTGCAGGGGACCCCTGCCGCCAACATGGGCATGTGGCTGGTGATCTTCGGCCTCGTCTCTGCGGGTGTGGCCGCCTTTCTCCTGATCCAGGCCAAGGACTATAAGCGGATGTTTGCCTTTTCCACGGTGGAGCATATGGGAATTATTCTTGTCGCTGTCGGGGTGGGCAGCTACGGGGCTCATTTCGGCGCCATGCTTCAGATCGTCGGCCATGGGCTTACCAAAGCGCTCTGCTTCTTCGCAGCCGGGATAACGATGTTGACAACCGGCAACCGGGACATAGGGTCGATTCGGGGACTGATCCGCATATCGCCGATCGCCGGATTCTTTTTAGTTTTGGGGGCGCTGGGCGTCGCCGGAGCACCGCCCTTTGCTTTATTTTTGAGTGAGCTCACCATCCTCAAAGCGGGACTGGCAAGCGGACAGTACTGGGTTACGGGTCTGCTGGCCACTTTTATCGTTATTGCCTTTTTCGGCATTCTTTTCCAGATAAATCACATGGTCTTCGGGAAACCGGCAACGATGTCGAAGACTACCCTGCCGGCGACATGCGTGGCCGCAGCGGTAATTATAGTGTTACCTGTGATCCTGCTTGGCGTCTATATACCGGGACCTGTTTACGACCTTTTGCGCCTTGCGGCGTATTCTTTAGGGAGGTAGAGTCCCATGGAAAATTCAATGGATGAGACGACCTTTCAATCTCTTCCCGATGCGGTGGCTAAACGCTGGCCTGGACAGGTCCAGGTTAATCTCGACGTCCGGAGATCGACCTGCCTGTTGACATGCGACAGCCGCCTGCTGCCGGATATCTGTGAGTGGGTTTGTTCAACCTCAGGCTTTAGATTCGCTACCTTGGTGGTTGAAGAAGAACCTGCTCAGTGGCTGTTGCGATATGTCTTTTACGGGAGATCTGGAATCGTACAGCTCCATATCCTCCTCCGGACAGCTAAGGAAAATGTTGCCATACCAAGCATCAGCGGCATCGTTCATGCCGCCGACTGGCATGAACGGGAAACGGAAGACCTCTTCGGCATTATCTTTACGGGCCATCCGCGGCTGGGCGATTTCGTTCTCCATGAGGAATGGCCCGAGGATGTAAAGCCCATGCGCTCGGCCTTTGACGCGCATCTTCCATACCGGCGCCGGGAATTGGACCCTGAATGGCGGCCCCACAGCATCGTCCAGTCGCCTGGGGCGTTTATGATGCCCATTGGTCCAGTCTATTCAGACGTCGCCGAATCGGCCCATTTCCTGCTCGAAACAGTGGGCGAAGATGTGATTCGCACAATCCCTCGCTTCTTTTATAAATATCGGGGAGTCGAAAAAATTTCAGAAGGCCTCCCGGTCGAGCAGGTCATTCTTCTGTCGGAACGCTTTTCAGGGACATCCGCTTTTGCTCACTCGCTGGCCTTCTGCCAGGCAGTTGAGGACATCGCCGGGGTCGATACGCCGCTACGGGCGAAAGCCCTTCGCATCGTCCTGGCCGAACTGGAACGGTTGCGTCACCATATTGCGGCCATTGCCGGTATATGCGGTTCAACGGCCCTCTCGGTAGCCACCAGCCAGGCCGGAATTCTGGAGGAAGAAATTTTGCGGCTTACCGGTTCCTTTACCGGGCACCGTTACCTCTTCGGCTTGAACAGACCCGGCGGACTAACGCGGGATTTCAACAATTCCACTTGTCTTCAGGTCGCCGATGATGCCGCGAGGCTCATTGAGCGACTCTTCAAGCTGAATGACATGCTGCGCTTCACCAGTAGTTTTCTTGACCGGATCGAGGAAGTAGGTATTGTCTCAAGAGAACAGGCGATCGCTTACGGATTGGTTGGACCCATCGCCCGGGCTTCCGGGCTCGCCCGCGACTTGCGCAAGGCCCTACCCTACTGTGGCTATGAAACTGTCGCATTTGATGTACCGGTTGAAACTGGGGGAGATGGTTACGCCCGCCTCAGGGTCCTTTTCCATGAGGCGGAACAATCCGCTCGGATTATCCGGAAAATGGCTGCAACTTTGCCTGACGGTGAGATTGCCGGGCCGTTCGAATACGCAGCCGGCGGCGCCCTCGGGTGGGTGGAAGCCCCACGCGGCGCAGCCTTTCACTGGGTCAGAATTACTGAGAGCGGCACAGTCGGCCGGTACCGTCTCACCTCACCATCCTTTATCAACTGGCATGGCTTTCATCTGGCCGCTGAGGATTTTGCATTTCAAGACTTTCCGATCATCATGGCAACTTTCGGACTCTCGAATGCCGAGTCGGATCGATAGGAGGAATGGAATGACCAAGTGGGTTTTGAAAGGACTAAAGACGGGAATCGTTACAACAGCCTATCCCGACCGTGATGAAGCGGCTCCGGGCGTTTCACCGGGGCTGCCGGGTAGCGGCCTGGCGTTCGACGAAGAATCTTCTAGCGATGCGGAAAGGTGTCCCACCCAGGCATTCATTCGTGACGGACAACGCCTCTGGGTGGATTACCGGAGATGCGTACATTGCTTTCGGTGTGCTCCGGGCCGACAGGGTTCGACTCAATGGCAGGGTGGTTACGAGTGGGCTGGGCGCCTATCGGATGCCCGAAATAAAGGTCCAGAGCTGGGGGAGGTCTTTCAAACATCCCTGCACATCCGTGTAGTCGATGCCGGGGCTTGCGGCGCCTGCCTGAGTGAAATCGAACAGCTCAACAAACCTTACTATAATATCCACCGTCTGGGGTTTTTCATCACGCCGACCCCCCGGGACGCGGATGTGCTGCTCGTCGCCGGTCCCGTCACGGACCACATGCGGATGACCCTGAAAAAGGTATATGAGGCGATGCCAACCCCGAAAAAGGTGGTCGCAGTCGGCGCATGTGCGCTTTCTGGCGGCGTTTTCGGGCCGAGCTTCATTTCCGGTGCAGGTGTATCCGATATCATTCCCGTCGACGTGGCCGTTCCAGGGTGCCCGCCTCCGCCGCTGGCCCTCATCCATGGTCTCCTGGTGATGGTAGACAGAAAGCCATCGGCCTCATGGCTATCAACCACGCCGGTGTCGGGAGGTAAAGAAGATGTTTGAGACGAACAGCCTTTTCATCCTGTTTCTCCTGCTTTGCGGCATCGGCGCAGCCGTCTCCGCTGTGACGCCGGGACGGCGTAACCCGACGGTTCTCTCCTGGATCGCCTCGGCTTCCGCAATAGCGATTCTGTTGGCCAGCGGAGATACACTGTTCTTTGGACACCCATTTCAATTGCGCCTGTGGGATCTCTTTTCATTCGGCCCCCTGGCTCTCCGGATGGATCGACTCTCAGCGCTGTTCGTTTTCGTGACGGCTTTGGTCTACCTGCCCGTGTCCATTTACTCGGCAGCTTACATGAAAGAGTACCTGGGCCGTTACAGTTTGAGGAGCTTCGGCATCTACTATCACCTCCTCTTTGCTTCGATTGTCTTGCTCCTTGTCGCCGCCGATGTCGTTACGTTCCTGTTCTGCTGGGAACTCATGTCGATTCTCTCTTACCTGCTCGTGAATTATAAGCACGAAGATGAATACAATACTCAGGCCGGTTATCTCATGCTGGCCATGAGCGAAGCCGGAACGATCGCCGCCGCCCTGGCTTTGCTTCTGCTAGCCGGGACGTCCGGTAAGCTTGATTTCGCATCGTTGAAAGCGGCATCCACCGGTATGAGTGAGCCGGTGCGCTGGGCCGTATTTCTCCTGTCCTTTTTCGGCTTTGGGGTCAAGGTTGGCCTGGTGCCGAGCAACATCTGGCTTCCGCGCGCCCATCCGGCAGCGACGGGGAATGTGTCGGCGCTTTTATCCGGTGTGATTCTGAATCTCGGCCTGTACGGCATCCTGCGGGTCAACGCAGATATGCTTCCTTTAAATCAAGTCGCACCCGGCATCATCGTTTTGATCGTGGGGACAATTTCCGCTCTCGTAGGCATTCTCTACGCAACAACAGAGAATGATATGAAGAAGATGCTGGCCCACAGTTCCATCGAAAATATGGGAATTATGACTGCCGGTCTCGGGGCCGGGTTCGTGTTCATGACCTCGGGACATCCAGTATTGGCGGGCATAGCCTTCACGGCAGCCCTTTATCATATGACCAATCACGCCCTTTACAAGGCTCTCCTGTTCCTTGGCGTCGGCGCCGTGGACGCCAGCATTGGCCATCGCGACATGGATCGCCTTGGCGGTTTGATCAAAGTCATGCCGTGGACAGCCTTTTTTGTTCTTGTCGGCGCCCTGTGCATTGCCGCTCTGCCTCCCTTCAACGGCTTTGTAAGCGAGTGGCTGACGTTGCAGACTATGTTGAGGAGCGCCGTCCTTTCGTCAAAGGCTGTGAAGATTGTCTTCGCTCTTTGCGGCGCCGCCCTGGCGCTAACGGCTGCTTTGGCCGTGACTTGTTTCGTGAAGGCCTTTGCGATGAGTTTTCTGGGTGTTTCGCGATCGCAATCAGCCAAAACAGCCATTGAAGTGAAACCCTTCATGCGGGTTCCGATGGGGATGTTGGCCCTTTGCTGTCTTCTACTGGGCATCTTGCCGACCTATGTGATCCCTGTTCTGGATGAGGCAATCACACCCCTGACTCATGAAAGCGTCTCGAACGCTCTGGTGCCGCCTTTTTTTACCATTACCCAAGGCGATGCAAAGTTTAGCGACGCCTTTATCGGGGAATTTCACGATCTCGGCGCCCAAACCGGCCGAGGTTTACTACCCGGTCGAGGGTTGGTAGTCCTGCATCAGGGCACAGAGAAAAACCCGGTTGTTTTTGCCATGTCAACATCGTACAGCTTCGTCGTCCTCGTCTTGCTTTTGGGCGGCGCTTTTGTGGTCGTACGGAGAGTGACGAAGGAAAGGACGGTCAGCAGACGTCCGGCCTGGGACGGCGGGTTGCGGCGGTTAATGCCGGAGATGACCTACACGGCGACGGGTTTTTCCAATCCCGTTCGGGTGATATTCGAGGCCGTCTTTCGACCTTCGACATTCGACGACCGCAAAGAAACGATTGCCGGACATTTCCGCATGGCGATCAAAAACGGCCGGGAGCAAGTCCATATTGTGGATCGGTCTGTCTTTCTACCCATCGTCAAGGCAATTCAGTGGGCGGCTTCGCTCCTGGGTCGCATGCATACCGGCAGCGTTAATATCTATGCGGCCTACGTACTGATCAGCCTCTTCATCGTCCTGATGATCCAAGGATTAATGCGGTGATGTGATTTGAGTTCTTGGTGATGGAGTCCGCCGGACCACCCGAGAGGGTTGATGACTCCTGCTGAAGTGAACAGCTTCCTGCGGGAGACCGATGGAATTTCTTTTCAGAAGCCCCCGTGGAAGCATCTGCGGGGGCTTTTTTGATGCTCCGGGGAGGAAGTGAGATGAGTCAAAAGATTACCGAGGTCCGTGCGCTGGAAATCCTGGATTCCCGTGGGAATCCCACCATCCGTGTAATCGTTGCTTTAGATAACGGAATAACGGCCCAAGCTGCTGTTCCATCCGGCGCTTCGACCGGCGAAAATGAAGCCATCGAGTTGCGCGACGGGAATGCGAAACGGTACGGTGGCAAAGGGGTCCTAAGGGCCGTCAACAATGTCGAGCAAAAAATCGCTCCAACGCTGATCGGCCAAAACCCGGCTAACCAGGCTGCAATCGATTCCATGTTAATAAAACTCGACGGAACACCCAACAAGAGCAACCTGGGTGCAAACGCGACCGTTGGCGTTTCCATGGCTGTGGCCAGGGCTGCGGCAATCAGCGCGGGGCTTCCACTCTATTCCTACCTTGGAGAAACAGGTCTGGTGAAAATGCCGGTCCCCATGATGAACGTCTTGAACGGCGGCAAACACGCCGACAACAGCGTTGATTTTCAGGAATTCATGATCGTGCCTGGCGGAGCGCCAAGCTTTAGGGAAGCTCTCCGGTATGGGGCTGAAACGTTCCATGCCTTGAAGGGGGTTTTGAAAAAGAGGGGCTATTCCACCAATGTCGGGGATGAAGGCGGATTCGCACCCGATCTAAAAAGCAACGACGAGGCTTGCGAAGTAATGCTGGAAGCGATCAACGCTGCGGGATACCAACCGGGGAAGGACATTAGTATTGCCCTTGATCCTGCTGCCAGCTCCTTTTTCGATTCAGGGATCTATTACCTGAATAAATCCGGACAGGGAAAGAAGACAAGCGCCGAAATGACGGAGCTTTATAAAAATTGGATCGAAAAATATCCAATCGTCTCAATCGAAGATGGACTAGCCGAAAATGACTGGGAGGGATTCAGGGAGCACACTGCAACATTGGGCGACAAAATCCAAATCGTCGGAGACGACAACTATGTGACCAATACCCGGTATATTGAACGCGGCATTGCAGAGAAAACCACCAATGCCGTACTCATCAAGCTAAACCAGATCGGGACCGTGACCGAGACAATCGAGGCCATTCGGCTTTGTAGAAAAGCCGGTTGGGGGTACGTCATTTCTCACCGCTCAGGGGAGACCGAGGATACCTTCCTGGCCGATTTCACCGTGGCCATGGGCGGGGGGCAGATCAAGACAGGGTCTGTTTGCAGAAGCGAGAGAATCGCGAAATATAACAGGCTCCTCGAAATAGAGGCCGAACTCTGGCCGGGTGCGGTGTTTGAAAATCCGCTAAAAGCATATTGGCCTTCTGATTAAGTGGCGGGTTGCGGGTATGCACGGCAATCGAAAATTTCTTCTGGGACATCATAAGAGCGGCATTGAAACCACGCTCGGGCTTCTTGATGAGGCCCTCCTGGAATTCGAGGCGTGGGCTAACGGCCGCGAAAACAGCTCAGTCTTGTACCGGGAGCGCAATACCCTCTCAAAAGATCAGCGGGAAAGAATTTCGATCCAGGTGCAAAAGATCAGGACACTTCTTGCTGAGATTCGGGATGATCTCGATCTGCGCACAATGACCGGTAACGCCGCAAAATCAATTTTGGGCCAGTGTTCAGCCTTATGGGTAAGCCTGGTGGAACTCGAAGGCGAACACCTGGGGCGTTACGGCAAACCACCGGATGGACTAGCCGAGTATCTGGACCCCAAGACAGCTCAGTTGATTGATTCGGTTAAAGAGATTTCCAGAATCGCCGCCGAAGACTGAGGTTTGAAAACTGATAAGAACCGTCGGCTCATGAAGAATTGAGGTTAGGCACATGGAGACGGAACCGGTTCCCGACCTCTCCAGCTTCAAACATTATACTCGCGCGAAGCAGACCATCGCCCACGAGGTCCGTACTCTTTCAGATTTCTTGCGAAAGCGCTTGGGCGATAGAGAAGCGGATGAATGCCGGCAGTTGATGGTCAAGCTTGCGGAAGACCGGTTTACGCTGGCAGTTGTGGGCCAGTTTAAACGCGGCAAGAGTTCTCTCATGAATGCCATCATGGGGCGGGACATCCTTCCCACAGGGGTCCTGCCGCTTACATCGGCGATTACTGTGTTGAGATACGGCCCCAGGGAAAAGCTCACCATTTTTAGTGAGGGGGTTTCTTACCCCCGGGAAGTGCCTGTTTCAAAGATCGCAGAGTATGTGACCGAGAAAGGCAATCCGGGAAACGCAAAGAAGGTGAATCGAGCCTTTTTGGAATTACCCGTTCAGTTTCTTCGCAGGGGCCTGGAGTTCGTTGATACTCCGGGTATTGGTTCTGCCATTGAGGCCAATACGGCAACCACCTATGATTTTTTGCCTCAGAGCGACGCCGTGGTTTTCGTGACCGGCGTGGATACACCACTAACGCGGGTGGAAACCGATTTTCTACAAAGCATCCAAGAACACGTGCGCAAGGTCTTTTTTGTAGTGAATAAGATTGATCTGGCCGCTGACGACGAGCGGCAGGAGATCATGGAATTCATTTCCGAAACATTGAGGCGGCAAATCCGGGCTCAGGAACTGAGGATTTATCCGGTCTCCTCGACGATGGCTTTGGCATCAATCCTTGCAGGAAAAGAAGATGGCTACGAGAAAAGCGGCGTAAAGGCCCTGCAGGAGGCCCTCTCCGGTTTTCTGGCAGGCGAAAAAAGCGAAGTGTTCCTGGTTTCGGTGCTGGACAAGGTGCTTCTTTTAACGAGAAAGGCATCCGGGGGGATGCGTCTTTTGAAACTGGCAGGAGAGGTTTCGGAAGAAGAAATCCGGGAGAAGACTGCAGCTCTGGCCGAGCGATTTCAATCGCTTCGCGAAGCCCGAGAGAGGTCGCTGATTGAAGCCAGGGAGCGGATCATCTCATGGGCCGAAGAGAGGATTTCATCCGAAGCGGCCTCATTTCTGGCTGTTGAGACCAGTGCTCTGGTAGAAAACCTCGATGAAACTCTGCTTCAATCGAGCTGGCAGCCTTCCTTTAAGATGGTGCAGGACTTTGCGCGACATGCAATACTGCGTCTGCTCGAAGACATCGATGAATGGGCAAAACAGCAAACCGAGCGCTTCAATCCCGAGCTTCTTGAGGTATTGGGCAATGAATGGGCGAGGATTGAGCGGGAATTGCAAAAGATTCCGGTTTCTGCAGGGGAAATTCTCGGGGTGAGCGTCGTCGTCGATCCTGATGGTGGGGAGGGCTGCGAGCCGCCCATCCACGGGGTGCTGACTCAGCCAACCCGCGCAAAGATAGAGTGGAGTCCCACAACCTCCATACTGCATGCTCTATTGCCGGTGTTCGTTGCCGGATTATGGATCAGGAATGGTCTGCTCACCCAAACTCAGTCCCTCATCGGTGCGTGCGCGTACCGTGCTGGAGATGAGCTCCTGAGGCAAGTTCGCGATGTGCTGAACATTATGGGCCCCGAGATGGAAAAACGGGCTGCCGAAATCGAATCGCGCATCATGCAAGCCTTGCAAGGCAAACGGTTTTTAAAGGGCATCGATGGACGTTGGCAGGTGGTGGAACTTGATACTCAAGAGCTTGCAGGCGAGATGGAAATGCTGGCCGGTATTGAGAGAAGACTCAGCTCGATCCGAACGCAGATGCTTCAAGCAAAACCGCCTCCATCGGGCGGGGTTTCCGTGGGACAGGAAATCCAACCGGCCGGATATTCAATCCACTCGACAGCCGAACGAGAAAGCCTCGATCAATTAGTCGGAAAAGCGATCCGCATCGAAGACAGGGTAGATTTCGCAGGCGATTTAAAAACCCGTGGTTGTGCGGTGTGTAACCGGATGGACCATGCAGCGGCCCATTTTTTTGCAAGCTGGCAGTATGCGCTTGCGGCCCGGGAATCAGCCCAGCGTGCGCATGCGGCTTCTCTTGGTTTTTGTCCTCTCCACACCTGGCAATTGGAGGCGATCTCATCTCAGCAAGGGGCCTCCATCGGATTTTCGGCCCTTATGGAGCGGCTGTCGGGTGATCTGAGCCGGCTTGCGGCATCCGAAGAATCGAATCCGAGTGAGTCCGTTCAGGCGCTTGTTCAAGACCCAAGCCGCTGCAGTGTTTGCCGCCTGGTTCGAGACAGCGAGACAAAGTATCTCAGTGACCTGGCCGGGTTTGTGCGAACCGGGGAAGGTCAGAAAGCATACGCGTATTCTCAGGGGGTTTGCCTGCGTCATCTGGGAATGCTGATCGCCAACGTAGCTTCTGAAGAAATGGTCCGGTTTCTGCTCGATCATGCCGCCCGCCGCTTCCTGGAAATATCCGAGGACATGCGAAACTACGCACTGAAACGGGATGCCCTGCGATATCACATGCTAAACCAGGACGAGAAGGATGCTTATCTGCGCGCCCTTATTCACACCGCCGGCGCAAAGAGAGTCTGTTTCCCGTGGGAAATGGATAAAGAGGTTTAGAGTTAGACCAGGGTGTAGGATTTTCATGAGGTAGTGCGCAAAGACCCTTTCTGTGTTGAGCTTGACATATCCACTTGATAAATTTATAAACAGAACTTCGAGCGATGAGGCTCGCTTCGCATAAAATGCCGTTCTTTGGCTGATAGCCTCTACTGCGCTATTCAGGTGCAGTAGAGGCTTTTTTTCGGCGCGATGCCTTGTTACTTTCTATCGAAAAGGGTGTTTCACTATGAGTTTCCCAAGCATACTGTTTGAGAGACCGGAAGATTTCATACACGAACAAAAACTCGACGCACCTGTCTTCTTTGTTGATTTAAATCTCGATCAAATCATAGCAGCCATCACGGCGGGCAGGGAAGAATATAATCTCAAGCCGTTCTTTTACTCTCCCTTGAACAGTCCCGATGCAATAGAGTATCGCCATGAAGTAACGCAGGACCTTGAAAATTCGGCCTTGTTCAAACACGTAAAATCGTTTTCACAAAAAATGCGCGCGGTGCGCGAGCACTTAGCCCAGGCAGACGTCCTCGGCTACAATTATCAGAAAGAAGCATGGTTTTTGGATGCAGTCGAGATTTATTGCGATGCCGTAAATTGCTTTGCGGATAATCTATCCAATGTTGCTCTTAAATCCCGCGGGTTTCTGGCAATTCAAAAATATTTGGCAAACTATGTTGAGTCTGCACCTTTTACCTCGCTTCTGGTGGAAATAAAAAAGATTAAGGCTGATTTGGCGGAAGCAAAATATTGCATGCTCATAAAGGGTGGCGGCTTCGAGGTTCGCAAATATGAATCCAAATCCGATTACAGCGCGGACGTCGAGGAAACATTCGCAAAATTCAAACAAGGGGCCGTAAAAGATTACAGCGTCAAGTTTTCCTATGGCCTCCACATGAACCATATCGAAGCCAAAATACTGGATTTTGTAGCTCAATTATATCCGGACACATTTTCGAATCTGGACAGCTATTGCGTCAAGAACAGCAATTTTCTGGATGAAGCGGTAGCCGCTTTCGACCGGGAAATTCAATTTTACATCGCTTACCTTGAGCACATGGCAGTACTCAAACGCGCGGGACTTAAATTTTGCTATCCCCGCGTCTCCGGAAGTTGCAGGGAGGTTTATGACTACGAAGGATTCGATCTTGCCCTGGCACATAAACTCATCGGCGAAAACTCATGCATCGTCTGTAATGACTTCTGCTTGACGGATAAGGAGCGAATATTTGTAGTGACCGGTCCGAATCAGGGCGGCAAAACGACCTTCGCCCGCACCTTCGGACAGTTACATTATATGGCCTGCCTGGGCTGTCCCGTTCCGGGCAGAGAAGCCCAACTTTTTCTGTTCGACAGGCTCTTTACGCATTTTGAAAAGGAAGAAAACATCAATAATCTCAGAGGCAAACTGCAGGATGACCTTGTTCGGATTTACGATCTTCTTAACCAGGCAACATCGAGCAGCATAATCATCATGAATGAGATTTTTACTTCTACAACTTTACAAGATGCTATTTTCTTGAGCAAAAAAGTGATGGGAAAAATAATAGAGTTCGATCTGCTGTGCGTTTGGGTGACATTCATTGATGAACTGGCTTCTTTCAGCGAGCAAGTCGTATCTATGGTGAGCACGATAGTTCCGGAAAATCCGACACTGCGGACTTTCAAAATTCTAAGAAGGCATGCTGATGGGCTTTCATACGCGATGTCAATTGCCGAAAAGCACCGGGTTACATACGAGATCCTGAAGGAGCGCGTAAAGTCATGAAAGCGTTCCTCATGTATAAAGATCAAGATTTAGATCTTCAACTGGAATCGCTGCCGAACGAGCACGCATTGACACAAGACTTGGCATTGAACACTCTGTTCGACGCCATGGCGCACGGTGATAAATTTTTATTAGAAGTGGCAAAGAAAGTTCTTTTGTCGAGTTTAAATGATCCAGATTCAATTCTATATCGTCAAGATATTCTTAAGGATTGCCTGAAAAATTCTTCCATTGTCAGGAATGTCTATAAAGTCGCGCTAGAATCAATTGAAAAAAAGAAAAAACTCTGGTGGGGCTTTTCAAGCAGGTATCCCAGCTCAATACTGTATAGTGCGGTAGAAGCGTTAAAGATGTTTGTGGGCCAGCTTAAAAAGCTCAGGACTATCGCCGATGAACACGCCGATAAATTTGATTCGGAGGGCTTCTCGCGGTTTTTCGCTATGCTCGGCGGGGAACTCGGCGATGAGTATTTCGCGAGGATCGAGGAGCACTTAAAAGATCTGAAATTTCGCAAAGGTGTATTGATAAGCGCCGAGTTGGGTAAGGGAAATAAGGCTGTCAATTTTGTTCTCCATAAACCCCGTGGCAAAGAGCAGAGTTGGGTGGGGCGAATCTTTGGACCAAAAACACGGGTTTACGCCTTTAATCTCCACCCTCGCGATGAAAACGGCGCGAAGGCGCTCTCGGACCTGAAAGACAGAGGTCTTAACCTTGTTGCCAATGCGCTCGCCCAGTCCGCAGATCACATTTTGAGCTTCTTCCAGATGCTGCAAACGGAACTGACCTTTTATGTCGGTTGTTTGAACTTGCATGACCAACTTGTCAAAAAAGGGGAACCGGCGTGCTTTCCCGTGCCCGCCGCTTCCGGCGAACGCAGGCGCTCCTTTCATGGACTATATGATGTCTGCCTGGCTTTGAGCGTAACACAGAAAGTTGTGGGCAACGATGTGAATGCGGACAATAAAGACCTCGTGATAATTACAGGCGCCAATCAGGGCGGCAAATCGACTTTCTTGAGAAGTATCGGCCAGGCCCAGTTGATGATGCAAGCCGGTATGTTTGTGCCTGCCGAGTCCTGCTCTTCCGAGGTATGCGACGGCATTTTCACTCATTACAGGCGGGAAGAAGACACCACCATGACAAGCGGAAAACTTGATGAAGAACTTAACAGAATGAGTGATATCGCCGACAACATCACGCCAAATTCCATGTTGCTGTTTAATGAATCATTTGCGGCGACAAATGAAAGGGAAGGTTCGGAAATTGCCGGGCAAATATCCTGCGCATTAGTGGAAAAAGGTGTCAAGGTCTTCTTCGTCACGCATTTATACGAATTCGCGAGTGGTCTATATGGCCGAAAAATGAAGAACGCTATTTTCCTGCGCGCTGAAAGGACTGCCGACGGAGCACGAACGTTTAGAGTAGTCGAAGGAGAACCATTGCAAACCAGTTACGGTAAAGATCTGTATGACAAGGTATTTAAATCCGAATGCGCGCCGGATGTCGATCTTGCTGTTGGGGTCGAGGCGTGTGGCCCTGCCCCCGGGCACACCTTCAACGGGTAGAATTTGATCTCGAATTTCGTCTTTTCCATGGTCTTTCTTCGCACTCACAGGAACGGTCTCCTAAGGGAATTTCGATGCTGGAACTGAACGCCGACCAGAAGAGGAATTTTCTGACCACACTGGAGCATGTGGACGAGCTCCTTTCCGACTGTGAGCGTGTCTTCAACAATGCCAGCGCACCCTCATTTTTGCCGGAATATGTTTGTGATGTCTCGCCGGAACAGCATGAAAGGATATTGGAATATATTGCCAATTTCAGGGTTGAGGTCAGCGGGCTTCTAAAGCAACATGGCCTGATGCAGTCCCCGGCCCATAAGAGCGCTGTCGGCACCATTCTCACCTACCTGCTTTTTGCTGATATGGCCTTGGAAGAGATCGATTCGAAAAACATGGACCATGGAAAACTGTCTGATGAAACGGCACGGGAACTGGACATGATCGTATCGCTAATGCGCCGGTTCATCCAAGATATGCGTGCGTATCTGGATCTAAAGGGGAATCAGACAAGATGATTATGAGGCTTCATTTGAAAAAAGAGTTGAAGGAAGCCAGCCCACCAGGTCTCCAAGGCAGTAAATCTCGCCGGCTTTGACTTGCTGGATGTGCTTGAGGCGTGCCTCCAGGGCATATTCATTTCCGTGAATGTCTCCGAAAAAGTATGTTCTCATTGGCCCTCCAATTATCCTTCGCTGTTTTATCGGACTGGCGGTTCGCCCTTGCGGCAAGGCATACTATTTCTGTTTCCTGTTCATCCTGGCCCTTGTGCTTGTTGCGGTATAATCACGGGGTCATGGCTCTCACCTCATTAGATGGGATTTACTTTTGACCATCAAAAGCAACGGCACGGACGCAAGCTGAGCCGCTACTGAAAACGCAATCAGGGACGGCATGGAAAAATCATAGAGAAAACCCATCAAAAAACTGCCCAGAAACCAAAACACCCCGTAGCCCGTATTGAAGATCCCGTAGGCAGTTGCACGCCTGTCGCGCTGCACCATTGCCGGAACGGCTGCACGCATTATTGATTCTTGCGCGCCCATCCCCACACCCCAGAGAGCCATTCCGATAAGGCTTAGAGCGAAACCTCCGAGAAAAACCAGCGGGGCAAAAATCGAGGACAATAGGACTGCAGCGATCAGTACGGGTATGCCTTTGCGGTCAAATAGATGACCAAATGTAAGCGCAGCAAGCGCGGCGGCCCCCATCGCGACGGAATAGAAAATGGGCACCCAGTTTTCAGGAACGCTCGAAGTTTTCTGGAAATGGTAGCCAATGAGTGGAAAATCGGCAAATCCAGCGGCAGTTAACGCCATTGCCGCAAGATAGATCCAGTAGAGGCTTGAAAATCCCTTCGTTTCGAGTCCCGGTAAAGTGGCTTCTAAATCCCTCGGTTTGGGGTAAAGCATCCTGGCCGTAATGAGCACCCCTATCGTCAGGACAGCAGGTATCAGCAGGAAGGCAAATCCGGTTTGGTAGGTCCCCTTAAAATAGAGCACAGCGGCAACGATCAGAGGCCCTATCATTGCTCCTGTCGAGTCCATCGCTTCGTGGAGTCCAAACCCCCAGCCGCGTCCCATTTCCAAGGTGGCGTGAGAGAGCATGGCGTCGCGAACTGGATTTCGAATCGCTTTCCCCATCCGCTCCACGATCATGAGGAATGCCGCAATCTCCCAGCGGCCTGCGAGAGCAAGAAGCGGCACAGCCGCCATATTAACCAGGTACCCGATGATGGTGATGGTCCAATATTTCCCGGTCCGGTCGGTGATGAGGCCCGATACGAGGCGCAGGGCATATCCCACAAGCTCTCCAAACCCGGCAACAAACCCAACGATTGTGGCACTCGCCCCAAGGAGGGCCAGGAACGGCCCCGTAATGCTTCGAGCCCCTTCGTGAGTCATATCGGCAAACAGGCTCACCAAACCCATCAAGACAACGAACAGCATCGCAGACTGCTTATTCTGATTAGCGCTGATCCTCGTTTTGCGCCGGTTGTTCGGGTGCTTGAAAGCCATAAAAAAAACTCCTGCGGGTGTTTTAAGCCCGGGAGCTTTAGTCTTGAGCCATAGAATCCTCCCAGGCATTCGCAAATCAGATACCCTGGCAGGAGTCATTAGCTTTTCAGCAATTATCGGTGAACTCCATCACCACAGCAAAATTTATATAGGTTTTGATCCTATATTGTCAAGCTATACGTTAACTTACATCCGAGGCTCTCAGTTCCAGCATTTAGGAACTCATTGAGCAAAGCCCCCCTTCGACATCGAGCACATCAGGGTGGACCATAGGAGTAAATTGTCCTCGTAAGTTACTTTAATTACATAGCTTTTCCGATCTGTGCAGGGGCCGAAATCCTCTGCCTAAAGCGCCGTCTCAAAATGTCGGCTGAACACCTAAGGGAGCAGGCTACGGTATAACAGCGCCATCCAGCTCTTGGGCGGGTCCGAAAGCCGGATTGCTTGGCTGAAGCACCCCGGACTTTTGGGGCCGGAGTTGTAAGAACTTCATTCAGAACAGGCCGGTGGGCTTGCCGGTCTTGACATTTACATCCACCTTCCGGAAGGCTGGGCTGGAGCTGGTGCCTGGCATCAGGCTAATGGTGCCGGTACACGGGCAAATATACTTGGCGCCGCTGTAGAGCAGGAAGTCACGCACTGCCAGCAACCAGCCTTTGGGGACGCCTTTCAAAGTGGGGTCGTGGCTGAGGCTCAAGTGCGTCTTCACCATCATGGTGTGGTAGTCTCTGAACTGCGGGTCGGCTTCGAAACGCTTCGCCTTGGCCTCCGCCTCTGGGGTATAGACCACCCCGTCGGCGCCGTAGACTTCCCGGGCGATGGTTTCAATCCGCTGGCGCAGCGGCATCTCGCTTGGATAAAGGAACTTGAAATCCCCTTTCTCTTTGCAGGCGTCCATGACCGCGTCGGCCAGCTCCAGGGCGCCCTCGCCGCCATACCGCCAGTAGTGGCCCTCCGCGGCCCGAACCCCTTCGGCTTCTGCGGCCCGTTTGATCATCTTGATTTCTTCCTCGGTGTCGGTGTGGAAGGCATTGATGGAAACCACCGGCTTGATTCCGGACTTCTTGACGATGTTGATGTTGTGGATCAGGTTCCGCATGCCGTCTTCCAGCCAGGCCAGGGTCTGGGGGGTGGAGGTGAAGTACTCCGGGGGGAGGGGCCGGCCCGGCCGGACGGGCAGGGCGCCGGCGTTGACCCCGTGGTGCTTCAGGCCCCGCACCGTGGTGGTGAGCACCGCCACATTGGGAACCAGACCGCTGGCGCGGCACTTGATATTCCAAAACTTCTCGAAGCCCAGGTCGCAGCCGAAGCCGGACTCGGTCACATGGTAATCGAAGAGTTTCAGGCCGAGCTTGCAGGCGACGATCGAAGACTGGGCCACGGCGATGTTGCCAAAGGGTCCGGCGTGCACCAGAACGGGCTGCATTTCCACGGTGGCAAGGAGGTTGGGATTGATGGTCCTGACCATCCAGGCGGTCATGGCGCCGGCGCACTCCAGGTCTTCGGTGGTGACGGGGTTGCCCTTCTTGTCATAGGCCACGGTGATCTCGCCCAACCTTTTGCGCAGATCCGGCAGGTCGCTGAACATGGAAAGGATGGCCATCACTTCCGAGGCTACGGCGATGCAGAAGCTGGTGTCCATCTCGAAGCCGTCCATCTTGGTACCCCGGCCGATGGTGATGTGGCGCAGGGCTTGGGCGCACAGGTCAAAGCACCAGCTCATCGACACATTTTTGGGGTCGATGTTCAGGCGCTTGAGGGGGATCTTGGCCAACTGGGCGCCGTTGTAGTTAAATTCGTGCTGCAGTCGGGAGGTCACCGCTACCATGGCGAGGTTATTGGCGATCATGATGGCGTTGATGTCGCCGGTGAGCCCCAGGGAGAAGTCGGTCAGGGGGATGAGCTGGGCGATGCCGCCACCCGCGGCGGAGCCCTTGATGTTCATGGTGGGTCCGCCAGAGGGTTGGCGGATGGCGCCGCCCACGTTCACGCCCCGCTTGCCCAGGCCTTCAATCAGGCCCATGGTGGTCACGGTCTTACCTTCGCCCAGGGGAGTGGGGGTCATGGCGGTGATGTCGATGTAATAGCCGTCCTTCTTGTCCTTCAGGCGCTCCAGGATGGCCATGTAATCCACCTTGCCGAGTTTCCGGCCGTAGGGGATGCGCTCTTCGGGCAAGATGCCGATCTTATCGCACTGCGCGTTAAAATTGAGGTCCTCTTCCGCGATTTCCGCGATTTGCCAGTCTTCCTGTTTGGTGGGATCATACTTCGGCGCCATTCTATCCTCCTTGATGGTTTAGATTGGTTGCCCAATTCCCAGCATGGTTGGAGTCCCCGAGGCAATTCACCAGACGCGTGATAAGCTACCTTTCTTCTAACTTCTCGATAAGTCGGGTCATTATGTGGAGTGTTCTCGGAAGCTTTACGAGAAGTTAGTTTACAATTCAGGCAGTGCTCCGATTTCCTGTTTCAGGACACGACCTCCCAGTGAGTCTCGAAGGTATTGTCGTAAAGGGTATAGGTGTATCCCATTGTCTTCCCTACGCCTGGTTGCGCTCCCTCCTTGATTCGCCAGTAAGATAGGTAAATGGCAGGAGTCAAGCGGGGCTCGCCGGTCTTAGGGTCGTCAAGGACGTGTTGCCACCTTTCTCTTTTTTCCATGACGCGCCATAGCGTGCCGTAGTCCTTGCTGCGCACCGTTTGCCCCACTCTGGGCAATCCTTTTTTCTGAATAAGCTCCTCAAACTCGCTCATGGCAGCCCTCCCGCTTGAAGTGGGTTACAAAAAAAATGACCTCTGCCCATTGGACAGAAGTCATCGTTTCATGCCCAACAGCATGAACGGTTATGGTGGACTTCATCACCTATTTCTGCGGGTAAGTCCTACACCACCATATGTCAAGGGGGGATAATTGATTTTGCGGTGGCTGGAATTTTTTCCAATGAGTCGGATAGGAGTCATCAGCCACGCATGGCGCTCCACGGTGGACTCCATCACCTCTCAGTTTTTCTTTACACTTGGGAAAAGATTTGTCAAGCGCCGGTAGGACTTTGCCCCCTCTCCCGACGAGGCTTCACATTGGAGCACTCCACCGGAGTTCGGTATTCATTTGAGCCGTCGCCACACCCTGATCAAAGATCTCAATCGAATATCGACCGCGCGGACTTCTTCCGGTTGCTTCATTCGCCGCGAGATTTCCTCCTCAATATCCGCAGCGGCATCAGATCCCAGCATGACCAGGATTTCCTCAATATGTTCCTGCAGATACCATGCAGCAGAAGATAATAGTTTCATGACTCGACGTGCAATCATGGCCCTGTCTTCTTTCGAGGCTATTCTTGTCCCGAGCTTTGAAGCATGGACGAAGATCTCTTCATCCGGGTCATGGAGCAGCTCCCGCAGGACCTGCCAGTATTCCGGAGGCGTTCCAATCTTGTACAGGAGTCTGAGCGCACTACGTCGCCTATGAAGACTGGACGGAGTCTCCATAACAAAGCTGGGCCGGGGAGTTACTGCGGAGCTTGCCAGGGTAGCGCAAGACGCTGCACCTATTTTGAGAAAAGCTTCTTCTGCGGCTGACCGGTAAAAATCGTCTTCAAGGGCACGCTCGAAATAGGGTATGGCTTCCGGGCGTTTAAACTCCGCCAGCGCATCGATCAAGCCAAGCAGCATTCGTCGTTCTGACAATTTCAGCAAAGACTGGTAGATGTCCTCGCCTGGCCATGCAGAAAGAAAGCGAGCGGCTGCGCTCTCTACAGCCTCTTCGCCGAACCTGTCCTCCGGGTCGGGGATTTCTCTTATCTGGAGCAGGTATTCAAGCAGTACGCCTTTGGCCCCCAAGCGCGCCAGCGCCGCAACCGCCCAAAACCGGGGTTGGAATATTTTGCGTGGGATGCCTTCGAAAAGAAACCGGCGCAGGGGTTCGACGGCTGACGGGCCGCACTCGACCAGCCGTTCGGCTGCATGCTTTCCGGTGTTCAAAGACTCCAACTCACGGATCAGCCGGTTAATATCATCAGGTAAACTCATTAGAATATCCGAATATCAGGCGTTGCGGTTATCCCAGTTGATATTCCTTGAGCTTTCGCCACAGAGTGGTCCGGGGAATGTTCAATATCTGCGCGGTGAGGCCCTTGTTGAAGCCCGTTGTCTCGAGGACCCTGGCAATATAGCGCTTCTCGAACTCGTCCAGGGGCAGCAGGCCTTCCCCCTCCATAGTATCGAACTCGAGATGCTGAATGTCCTGGGGCAAATCCTGGGGCCTTATCTGATTGCAGTCGGTCAGGGCGACCGCCCGCTCGATGATGTTTTCCAGCTCCCTTACGTTTCCGGGGAAGGTATAGCTCATGAGAATTTGAAGCGCCTGGGGCTGAATTGCCGTGACTTTCTTTCGGAAAGCCAGGCAATATTTTTCGATGAAATGACTGACAAGAAGCGGTATGTCGTCGCGGCGTTCGCTCAGCCCCGGCAAGGGTATGGTCACGACGTTGAGCCGGTAGAAAAGGTCCTCGCGGAAGTTGCCCTGCGCGACTTCATGTTTCAAGTCCCTGTTGGTGGCGGCGATGATCCGGATGTCCAGATCGATCGGGCGAATGCTCCCGACACGCAGAATACGCCTCTCCTGGATCACATGGAGCAGCCTCACCTGCATAGTAGGAGGCATCTCGCCGACTTCGTCCAGGAATACCGTTCCTCCCGAAGCTGACTCAAGCAAACCGATTTTGGTTGCTGCGGCCCCGGTGAACGCCCCCTTCTCATAGCCGAAAAGCTCGCTGCTGATGAGTTCTTCTGTGAACCCGCCGCAATTGAAAGATACAAACGGATGATCCTCCCTCGGGCTCAACCGGTGTATGGCCCTCGCCACCAGGGCCTTCCCGGTGCCGCTTGCGCCCTGGAGCAAAATATTGCAGTCCACCTCGGCGATTCTTTGAATCATCGTGAAAAGCTCTTTTACGGCCGGGCTGTTGCCTACGATCGTAGTCAGGCCGGCCGAACTCTTCAAGGCTTCGCGCAGGCGCAGGTTCTCCTGCCGCATGCTGATCCTGTCCAGAGCCCCCCTGGCCAGCACCCTGATTTCATTTAGCTTTAGAGGCTTTGCCGCATAGTGATACGCGCCGTTTTTGATGGCGTCGATAGCGGTGTCTATGCTTCCATATCCGGTGATGATGATCACCTCTGTTTGGCCCCGGATGGCCTTAATCCGGGCGAGGACCTCCATGCCGCCGGTATCCGGAAGCCTCAAATCGCAGAATACGACATCAAAGGGGTCCACCTGCATGCGCTCCAAAAATGAGCGTCCGGTCGTAAACGCCTCCACCTCGTAGCCTTCCTTTGAAAGGGCCCGGCTCAGCCGGCGGCATACGCTCACCTCATCGTCCACTATCGCCACCCGTACCTGCAGCATATTCGCATCTTTCCCCGTCCTGATCGGCGGGCTAATCCTGTTCGCGGGCAACCGGCAACAATATCGTAAATACAGTGCCCATGCCGATTTCGCTTTTTACCTCAATCTGCCCCTGGTGTCTTTTTACGATTGAATAGGCGACGGATAGTCCCAAACCGGTCCCGTGGCCTACACTCTTGGTGGTGAAAAAGGGCTCGAAGATATGTTCGAGCGCCTCAGGTTTCATTCCTACCCCGGTGTCCCCGATATCGAAACGAACGAAGTCCGGACCCTCGGCCGCCACATTTATCGTTATGGCCCCCCCGTCGGGCATGGCCTGTATGGCGTTGAGCAGCAGGTTCATAAAGACCTGCTGCAAACTCCTTATGTTGCCGCGAACAGGCGGCAGCGCCTCGGGGATTTCCACATCAAGTCTTATTCCGGCGAGCATAATCTGATTCTTCACAAGGGCGACGGTGCTGCGCACGATTTCCCTGGCCTCGATGCTGGAGCGGGACGGACGTTCTGTGCGCGAGAAGTCCAGGAGGTTTTTGACAATCTCGCACGCCCGCTCAGATTGCGTGAGGATGTCATGGATCAGTTCCTTAGCCTCGGCATCCATCCGGCCGCCGTATTCCTCGAGGTAGGTCTCGGCCGTTAGAGAAATGTTGTTGAGAGGATTGTTGAGTTCATGAGCGATGCCGGCGGTGAACGTGCCGAGCGCAGCGATCTTTCTGGCCTGCAGCAAGTGCTCCTGGTTGGCTTCCAGTTCCTGGGCCATTCGGTCGAAGGCGCCTATCAGGCCATGTATCTCGTCGGTCTGCAAGCCTTCATAGGAGGTGGGACTGTAATTGCCCTTGGCCACCCCCTGGATAGTGGTTTGAAGCACCTCCAAAGGACGGAGCAAACCAAACGTCACCAGCTTTATCACTAACAGCATGAGCAGAAAAAAAATACCGAGGAACGCGAACGGAAGGACCGAGACATTCACGATGGCCTTGTGGATTCTCTCCTGTTTTATCCTAAGGAAGTGATCGGCAAAATCGGTTAGTTCCTTGCCTTGCCGGCGTATCTGCTCGGGGTCGGCGGCTGCTTTGCCTTCTGTCTCATAGAGACTGAGCGTCCGTTGGTAGTCGCCCAGGACGTCCCGGAACTTTTCGAAGGTTTTCAGGTCCGTAATGTTTATGATGTCCCCGGAGAGATCCGAGACGAGGGAATCGATATACTTGAGATAGTATTTTCCTTCCTGGATGCTCGCCGCGTCATTGTAAAAAAGATAATTTTTCTCGAATCGGCGCATTTCGAGCATGTTGTTAAGAAGATCATAATATCGCTCTCCCAGGAGAAGACGGCCCTTTACCGTCGAGACGTTCCAAAGGTTTAAGAGCGTCAGGGCGGAAATGGAGATAAAAGTTACGGCGAAGACGATAAATATCTGCCCTTTTATGGAACCGAAGAGCCACTTCAGGACCGGATAGCCAAGAATGCTCGGACGATGCCAAAAGGGACCGCGTTCCATCATCACTTTTCCTCCGATTGGGCAAGCCCATGGTGCACGCGAAGACGCGAATGCTTGTTCCACCACAGAGACACAGAGAACACAGCGCGTCCACCGCAGAGGTGGGACATGGTCCGGCCAAGTAGAGAACCCAGAGAAAACAACGGCTTGGCCTAATATGCTTGCCAAAATTTCAAGAAACTGCAAATAAGTAGTACAGAGGCAAAAGCAGGAAAAAGGATTGAAATTGCCGCCGGGAAGCGCCTATTGCGATCTCAAGAACCCGGCCAAAGCAGGGATTCAATATTTTCTCTGCGCTCTTTGCGCCTCTGTGGTGAATGGGTACCACTCCCAAAGATGCTCAGCGGCGGTGTTCCAAAATGGAATATGAATCCATAATGACGGGGAGTGCTATTTCATTTTGAAACAGTCAACGCATCACACGCTTATCACAAGTCAGCATTCATTTCAAGGAAACCCGCATTATTGCCTGCTGTTGCCGGTTTGGCACAATGATTGCCCAATAGGAGCCGATACAAAGAGGAACGATAAGATATGGAACGGATACTGGTTAGCATGAACTGCCGGAGCGGTTCCTGGGGCGCGTGGTCAAGGGCGATTTCGCTGGCTGGAAGGATAGACGCGAAGCTGTGTGCGCTGCTGGTGCTCCCGCCCCCGGTAAAGGGCGCAGGCATCGAGGAGCATGACGCTCCATGCGGGACCCGGGAACGTCTCGAACTGCTCATCGAAACCGCAAAGTCGGAAGGTGCTCGAATCGACTATTTCATTTCGCAAGGCAACTATGAGGAAGAGGTCATACGGTTCGTCGAACAGAACCGGATAACTCTGGTTATAGCTGAGTATCCCGATGATGAGAACCCTCATTCGGAACGGGATATGGCGCAAATCCGTAAAATTCAACATCGTATAGCGTGTCGGGTAGAGCTTGTAAGCCCCCGCAAAATGCAAAATCTTCAGAAAAGGAGAGAGCAACAGTCATGAGCATTCCACTCCACCTGTATCTTCCAATCGCCGGGAACAGCGTCAACATGCTCGTAATTTTGGGCTTAGGGGGCGGGGTAGGCCTGCTGTCGGGCATCTTCGGGGTCGGCGGCGGGTTTTTGATGACGCCGCTTCTGATAATGTTCGGCATTCCCCCGACCGTGGCTGCGGCTTCGGATTCCAACCAGATCGTTGGGGCCTCGACATCCGGCACCCTTGCGCATTTCCGTCTGGGCAACGTCGATTTCAAAATGGGGTTGTTGCTCCTGGCAGGCGGGGTAGCCGGGGGGACGGTAGGAGTTCAGATCATCAAGGTCCTTCGGCAGCTCGGCAATGCAGATTTCCTGATCAATGTCACCTATGTGCTCATGCTCGGAATCATCGGGAGCTACATGTTCGCCGAAAGTCTTCAGTCGATGCGCAAGACACAGGGAAAGATCCACGCGCCCGGGCTCAGAAAGGAATCGTTGTACGGCCGCATGGTAAAATTACTGCCCTGGCAGATGGAATTCAAAAGATCCGGTGTGCGGGTTTCATTACTGATGCCTCTCATTCTTGGAGTACTTGTTGGAATCCTGGCGGCGATAATGGGTGTGGGCGGCGGATTCATAATGGTTCCGGTAATGGTTTATATGCTGCGGATGCCCATGCACGTCGTCGTGGGAACCAGTCTGTTCCAGATTCTTTTCACCTGTATCAATGTTACAATCATGCAGGCATGGAGAAACCATACGGTGGATTTTGTCCTGGCGCTTGTGCTGCTCGTTGGATCATCTATAGGCGCGCAGCTCGGGGCCAAGCTCGGCAGGAAACTGCGAGGGGACCAGCTAAAAATACTCCTGGCCTCACTGGTGCTCGTCGTCATGTTCAAGATGCTCTACGAGTTGCTTGCCCGGCCCGAAGTACTCCTGGCGTATGTGGGGGGACACTAAAAATGAAGATCTCATGCCTTATACTCTTTGCCGGCTTATGCCTCTTTACAGTTTCCACCGCTGCGGCGCAGGACCTCGTCCAGATGACGGTCGAGCCACAGGCAATCAGCATTGGCGCGCTATACAACGGGACCACTCTTACCGCAAAGGGATCGCTTCCAGCGGACAGCGAGGCCATCGTCCGGTTCATGGGGACCTCCTGTGATTTGCACATGAAGCAGAGGGGGAAAGTAGGGGGCATCGTGTGGATGAACCTCGATTCAATCACCTTCAAAGGGGCGCCCAGTGTCTGTCTGGTCTCATCGGCCGTTGATTTCACGCGCCTGGAAGCCAATGGAGGCGTCTCGATCAGGACCTTGAGGCTCTCGGGCCTCAAAGGATCCGTCCAGATAGAAGCCGGCGGCGGGCACGAAAATGCTTTCGAGGAATTGCTCAAATTGAAACAAAAGGAAGGACTGTACCGGGAGATGCTTGGAAACATCTCTTATGAGAGTGCATCTCAAGGCCAGAAGGGTTTTTTGGCACAGGTCCCCATCCCCTCTAGGCTGAGTCCCGGCGACTATGTGGTCGAACTGGACGCGGTGAGGAATGGAGAGGTCATAGCCCGGGCTGAACAGCCGGTTACGGTCAGCCTGGTTGGTTTCCCCGCCCTGCTCGCCGGACTTGCCTTCGACCACTCGGCGCTCTACGGCATCCTCGCCACCATTATTGCCCTGCTTGCCGGCCTTGCAATCGGACTGGTTTTTCAGAGCAGGGGGGCACATTGATGTCAGTTTGCTTTGAATCAGGCACTCATGTCCCCATGGGACACCGGACCATGAAAAGAACTACACGCTCCGCGAGGTGGGTTGAATGAATTTCATTCACGACCTGAAGGAGTTTTTCTCCTTCGGGTCGCCTCACAAACCTACTCTTCCTTTCTCGGTGCTTTTCAAGAAATTCAGGAGCATCCTGGAACGGAACAACCGTATTCTGGAACTCATGGCTGACATGGGTGACAAGCTCGGGGGCGAGTACGTATTTGATAGCCAGTATGTCTTGGATATCAGTGAGAAAATAGGCGATCTGGTTTTTAAGCTGATTTCAGACCTTTCCGTAATGACCCAGAACGAGAATGTAGAGCTTTTTATCGCTTTTGAGCGAATCCAGCACGATATCCAGGAGGAACTGGCTGGAAAGCGCGCTTTTCCCATGACCAGACCGGCGGTCCTGCTGGACGAACTCAATGGCGATCTCAATGAGGAGGTGGGCAACAAATTCGCCAATCTCGGGGACATACGCAATACGCTGGGGCTGCCCACCATGAACGGTTTTGTCATAACAACCAGGGCGTTTTTCGATTTCATGGAAGCAAACGGTCTGATCGGGCACATAGAACATTGTCTTGCCACGGTGGACGTAAAGGACGAGACAGCATTCGAAGCCATGTGCAACGAGGTGCAGCGGCGCATTTTCGAGGCCGCCATTCCCAAGCATGTGGTTTCGAATATAGAGTCCATGCTGGATATCATCGGCGGCAAGCGGCAGGGCTCACCCTTGGGCTTTGCCGTAAGGAGCAGCGCCTGGGGTGAGGACAGCGAATTCAGTTTTGCCGGACAATATGAGAGCGTGCTCAATGTTCCGAGAAAGGCTATTCTGCAGGCCTACCGGCGTGTGATAGCCGGGGCCTACACGCCTGAAGCCTGGCGATACAGGCTGCATAGAGGATATCGGGAAAGTGAGATGGCCATGGCGGTCGGGTGTCAGTTGATGGTCGAGGCGGAAGTCAGTGGCGCGATGTATACTTACGCGCCCCTTTCCCTGGAACAGGAAGCCATGGTGATAAGCGCCGCCTGGGGCCTTGGACCGGCCGTTGTGGGAGGCCTCGCAGAATCGGATACCTTCGTTCTGGACAGGCTGCCCCCCCACAATGTCATATCCACCGAGTCAGGGCGCAAGGTGAGCAAAATGGTCATGAAACAGGACGGTGGGACGGCCTGGGTTGACGTTGCTCAGAATCTGCAGGACGAGCCTTGTCTTTCGGCTGAATATATCCAGAGGCTCGCCCAGGCGGCCATAATGATCGAAAGATACTACAGACGTCCCCAGGACGTTGAATGGGCCTTTGACGGCAAAGGCAATCTCTATATCCTGCAGTCAAGGCCTCTTAACGTTAAACCTAACCAACCGGAGCGCCATCGGCTCTACATCGACCATGCAAGCCTGTCGGCGCAGGTGCTTTTCTCGGGCCAGGGGACAGTTGTCCAGGGGGGTGTGGCGTCGGGAAAGGTCTATGTGGCCGAGGGGGATGACGACCTGAAGGATTTCCCCTATGGGGCGATTCTGGTGGCTCGCTACACTTCTCCCAAATACTCGCGTATCATGCGCAAAGCCAGGGGCATACTTACAGACGTAGGTTCGGCCACCGGGCATATGGCCACTCTGGCGCGCGAATACCGGGTCCCCACCGTGGTGGATACCGGGGTGGCCACCAAGGTACTCAAAACAGGCGATGAGGTCACCCTGGATGCTATACAGAACGTGGTTTATGAAGGAACGGTCAAGGAATTGAGCCAATTTGAGATCACCCAGGAAGATGTCTTCGAGGAATCATTTGAGTACCGTACGCTCAGGAGGGTCCTAAAGAAAATAAACCCCCTTAACCTGGTCGACCCGCACAGCGAGTCTTTCAAAGCGGCCCGTTGCCGAACCTTTCATGACATCACCCGGTTCGTTCATGAAAAAGCGGTTGAGAGGCTCATAGATCTGAGCGAAAATTACCGCAAACAGCACGACAAGATACCGAAACGACTGGAGTTCGTCATTCCACTCGGCCTGGTGATAATCGATATCGAAAAGGGCACGAGCTCGCCTGCTCAGGCACGGTCCGTGACGCTGGAGCAAATTGAATCAACGCCAATGAAAGCGATGCTGGGGGGACTTTTGGAAAGCGGCATGTGGGAAACCAATCCCGTTGCAGTGGACCTGGGCAGCTTGATGTCGAGCTTCACAAGGACATTCAGTTCGTCTCTGGCCGGCCCCGAGGACGTCGGCCGCAACCTGGCCGTGATATCGAATCATTACATGAACCTGCACCTCAGACTCGGTTATCACTTCAACATGCTGGACGCCTACATTGGAGACTCGCTGAACGATAACTATATTTATTTCCGGTTTCTCGGGGGTGTTTCCAATGTCGCGCGCCGCTCGCGCCGGGCGAGGTTTATAGCCGAAGTAATGGAGTGCTTCGATTTTCTTGTCGAGATACATGGAGATTTGGTTGTCGGCAGGATCAAGAAAATGTCCAAAGAGAGGATGGTGTCCAGGATGAAGGTCCTGGGCGGCTTGATAGGCTACACGCGCCAACTCGATATCAGCATGATCAACGAGGAACGGATCGACCTTCATTTATCCGATTTTATGCAGAAGATTCAGACTCTTACGGAGGTGAGCGATGACGCCCCAATGTGCGAACTGCGACCGAAAGACCCAGATTCTGATCCTGGACGATGAGCCTATAGTGTGCAAGCGGCTGAGGCCTGCTTTCCAAAAAGCGGGCTACGAGGTGGAAACCTTTATAGACAGCGCTGCAGCCATGGCCAGGATCGAGGAAAAGCGGTTCGATATTGTCATTACCGACCTGAAGATGAAAGGCACCGACGGAATGCATTTCCTGGCGCGAATCAAAGAAATTGCGCCCGATACCGGTGTCGTGGTCATAACGGGGTTTGCTACCTCGGAGAGCGCAAAGGAGTCATTCCGAAAAGGGGCCTTCGATTTTGTGGCCAAGCCTTTCAAATTGAGCGACATAATCGATACTGTCCGGCGGCTGGATGAAAATCGCCGTGCGGGATCGGCCTAACACGGGTGTAGGTGCAATATTATGCGGCTGCCGTTCATCTCATTCAGGCGACACAAGCCTGCTCCCGGGCAGGGGCTGGAGGAAGTGCGGTCCCTGTTTGCAAAATTCCAGCGCATTCAGAAATACAATACCAATGTCTTGGAATTAATGGCCGAAATGGACCGTGCCCTGGGTGGGGAGTACATTTTCGACCGCGCCTTCCTTGAAAGCTCGGTTCGCGAGTTGAGCGGGCATGTCTACCAGGTTGTATACTGCCTCAATGCCATGTCTCAAAACGAATACGTCGCTCTGTTCGACCGGTATCAAAGCATCAAGGGAGTCCTGGATGACATACTGGCCGGAGGCGTAGGACCATTTGGAGCGAGTCTCGCCTTGCCCTATTCTGTGCTTGGCGTTGAAATGGATCCCATGGCAGGCGCTTTGAACGTCTGTCTCGCCGAGGCCCGAAACCGCCTGGATATTGCTGCCCCGGACGGTTTTGCGGTGACGGTGACCGGCTGCTCCCGCCTTCTTGAGACAATTGGGACGGCAGTAGCGGCAGGGCCGCACGCCTCACGGGTGGGCCGTCGGGCTGCCGAGGTTACCGAAATTGATTTTCCTCCGGAATTGGCCGAAGCTATTAATTATCAGGTCGAAGCCCTTTTTGACCGGCACGGAGGTCCCGTTCCTCTAACGGTGCGAATTTGTTCCTCTGCCATGAACTCAGAACCGTTGACCAACGTTGAATCCAAAGACCTCCTCGATGCTTGCAGACGGGCTCTGGCCGGATATTTGGCGGCGGCCGAAGAACCTGAGGATGGTCTGGTAACCCTGGCGGTGAACGAGACGGTTTCGGGATATTTAGCCGGCTGGGTTTCTGTTGTGGCCAAACCTGGGTCGCCTTCCGGAGGACTTTATTGCATTACTGCCTGGCCTGTGAATTCCCCGGATCGAAAGGAGAGCTTTTTTCTTCGCCGGACCTACCCCTTCGATCTTGTTGAATCCGAGATTAAAGCCAAACCCTTGGGTCAGCCGCTCTACGCCGGAGTGAACCCACTATCGTTCACGCCAAAAGGACTGTACCGAGGTTCGGCCCTCATGGGCCCTTCTTTTCTCCGGAGCATTGCCGAATGCGCGGCCGCTTTTGAGCGGATCCTCGGGTATCCTCAGAATCTGGGTTGGATAAGGGGAGATGGAGAGCGGCCGGTCATAGTGAACGTAAGCCCGGCAAGCGGACTGGACGGTTCGGGTGCAATGGCGTGCGATTCGGGTGATTTGCTTGAGGGCGCAGAGGTGATGCTGACCGGAGGTGAAACCGTTCAGATGGGCATAGCAGCCGGCCCGGTGGTTCACGTCTCTGAGAGCGAACTGGATCGGTTCCCCTATGGCGCCGTGGCCGTAGCCAGGCAGGCAAGCCCCAGGCTTAGCGCCATCATGCGCAGGGCTTCCGCCATCGTGACCGAAATCGGCGCCTCGATCGGGCACCTGGCCACCATAGCAAGAGAGCTGCGCATCCCCGCCATCTTTGGCGCAGACGGGGCAATGGAGCGCTTGCCCGAGGGGACCGATGTCACAGTGGACGCCGGGGAAAGAACCGTCTATCGGGGCATCGTGGAGCCTCTTCTGGCCTCTCGCGCGTGCAGCACCGAACTGTATCCGAATGATCCCGAATACGTTGCGCTGCGCCGCCTGCTGCGGTGGATAATGCCTCTGGATCTCATAGATCCGGACTCCAGTACATTTACCGTCGAAAATTGCCGAACTTATCACGAAATAATTCATTTCGCTCATGAGAGGTCCATAGAGGAACTGCTCAAAATTCAGGAGCACGGCGCAGGGCTGAAAAGTCAGTACGTAAGGAAGCTCGAGATCGATACGCCGATCGATATTTTCGTGCTGGACATCGGTGGAGGAGTCTCCCCGGAGGCCGGTCACTATGTCCGAATGGATGATGTAATCTCGAAGCCTTTCCTGGCATTCCTGGATGGACTGTCTCTCAAGGAAGTCTGGGGTCGTGATGCTGGCTCCCTTGGCATCAGAGAAATAATCTCCGGGTTTGACCGCACGTTTGCGGCGCTAATGGAGTCGCCTGAGTTCTCCGGAAAAAACCACGCCATTCTGGCAGAAAACTACATGAACGTCGGTCTTCGGCTGGGTTATCATTACAGCGTCATCGACAGCTATCTGAGCGGCAACATTAATCAAAACTACGTCTATTTCCGTTTCGCAGGTGGATTTGCCGATGAAAACCACCGGCGTCGCAGGGCCGAGCTCATCCGGACTATTCTGGATCAACTGGGCTTCAAAGTGACTGTCAAGGGTGATCTCGTTTTGGGCAAACTCAAACTGGCCGACAACACCGAGGTTATATCGGCCCTTAAGGTCCTCGGAGAGCTTACGGGTTTTACCCGGCAGATCGATCTTTCGATGGACTCGGAAAACAGGGTGGAGCAGTTTGCCAGGCTGTTCCGGGAAAAATCCCGCTATGTTGCGACATTAGAGGAAGAGGAGAAAACGAGTGGGTAGTATCCTCACGGGACTATTTCACAATTTGCGGGAGCGCCGACTGGCTCGAGCGGCGAAATTTCTGGATGCTCTGAAAATCCGGTATCACACTTTCCGTATTCTGCTCGCCAACAATGAGTACTCGCTTGACCTTATGAGGTCCCTGGATCAGTCATTGAGATCCGGGAGCACCGATCTGCCCGAGGTAACCGAGGAGCTTCTGAGCGTTACTTACGAGCTTGTCGATGGGCTAAACCGTCTGAGCGAGGGCCGTCACCAAAAGCTTTTTGAAACCCATTACAGCCTTGCCGGCGCCATCCGCAAGGAACTCGACGAGGTGATGGCGGTCCAATTCCGTGCGCCGGCTTGTATTTCCCTGGAAGACCTCTCGGGCGATCTCCGGGGGGAGGTGGGGGGGAAGGCTGCCACCCTGGCCTTGTTGCGCAAAGCTGGTTTTCCCGTTCCGAACGGTTTTGCCGTGACCGCGATTTCCTGCGAGGGAATGCTATCGGCCAACGGTCTTGATCTTTTCATACGGCAGAGGGCTCAGAAGCTTGAGGCCGGGTACAACCGGGGCGCGGACTTTGAAGCCGATGCAGAAGAAATTCGCCTTCGTATTCTGGATGCGGTCCTTCCGCAAGCCTTCGAAGAGGAGCTTCGGCGCGCCTACGAACGGCTCGCCGGTCCCGGGGGAGCTGCGATATCGGTCCGAAGCAGCGCTCTGGTCGAAGACAAGCTGGAACACTCCTTCGCCGGTCAGTTCAAGAGCGTGCTCAACGTGATTTCGTTCGATGGTTTGAAGGATGCGCTCAAGGAAGTCGTTGCAAGCAATTACAGCCCTCGATCAATTTCCTACCGCCTTCACGCCGGACTTTCCCTGGTCAGGCATGATATGGCCGTTTTATGTCAGCTAATGGTGCAGGCCGAGTCGGCGGGAATAGTGTTCACTATAGACCCTGCGGCGCCCGAAAGCGGGCGGATGCTCATCAGCGCTGTTCCGGGGCTTGGAATCCCGGCCGTGAGCGGGAGCGCTCCCGCTGATATCTACCGGCCATCGAGGGAGCCGATAGACGCGGGCCCGACGGGCGATTGGGCACAAATTGCCCAAAAGGCTCATCGGACTGTAGCCAGGGCTGATGGCGGCGTCGAGGAACGGGAGTTATCTGAAAATGAACGGAATGCGCCTGCGCTTTCCGAAGACCAGATTCTCTCCCTGGTTCGTCTCAGCCGAAGGGTTGAAAGCCTGATCGGAAAACCACAGGACATCGAATGGGCGATTTCGCAGGAAGGCGAGCTTCTTGTCCTTCAGTCCAGAGGCATCCGGCTCCCCCTCAGGAGCAGACAGGCAGCGGAGGCCGCACGGGGAGAGGTCCTGCTGCGCGGAGGGGTCTGTGCTTCGCCGGGGCGGTGCGTGGGCAGGGTCAAAGTAGCACATTCGACCCGTGATTTTGAAGCTTGGCGAAATTCGCCGCGCGAGCCGAGCATCCTGGTGCTCCCCCAGAGCATGTCGGATGCGGCCAGCCTTGTACCCGACTTCGAAGGCGTGGTGGTCGATCTCGGCAACCCTGCGGATCACCTTGCCGTTGTGGCTCGAGAATATTCCCGCCCGATGCTGACCGGGGCAGGTAAGGCGACCCAGACGCTGCACGACGGCCAGTGGGTGATTTTGGACGCTGACATGGCCATGATCTTGAAGGCGCCTGAGGAGGTATGGTCCGCCGCCGCCCGGCTTGGCAACGCTCCTTCGGAAGGCCGCAGGGCTAAGCCCAGTGTAGCCTCGCGTCCCAAGACAACCCGTCTGAGGCAGCTAATAGAGCCGTTAAACCTCACCGACGCATACGGTCCAACATTTTCCATCCAGGAATGCGGCTCGCTCCACGACCTTATCCGCTACACCCACGAAATGGCGGTCCTGGCGATGTTCCAGACCGGAGACGATATTGTGGAGTCGGCCGAAGTTCTGATACGGCGTCTTGATGGCGCAGTACCGCTGCACTTCCTGATAATTGATCTCGGCGGCGGTATCGCATCCGGCAGCAAGACGTTCAGGGTCCGGCTGGAGGATATTCTATCGGTCCCGATGCTGGCGCTGTGGAGAGGAGTTTTAACGCCCGGGCTTCGATGGAACCTGCCCCCGCCCACAGCCGGGGTTTCGGGGCTTCTTTCCCGGTCGATGCTTGACGCGGGCAGCGCCAGGCCGGTCGGGCAGCAGAACTACGCTTTAATTACGCGGGACTATCTGAATCTGAACGCACGTGTTGACTATCATTTCGCCATGGTGGACGCAGTTTGCGGCATGAATCCCAGGGAGAACCACATCCGTTTCAGGTTCAAAGGCGGCGGGACAACAGCCGTCCAACGGGAGCGGCGAGCGCTATTCATCTCTGAGGTGCTTGAGGCGAACAATTTTTTCGTGGACCAGCGAGGCGACCTGGTGACTGCTACTATTCTGGAGACCCAGCAATCCGAAACCGAGGATCGGTTGGTCATGCTGGGGAGGCTGCTGGGCTTCAGCAGGCTGCTTGATGCGACTATGCGCGACGACACGGTTCATCGAAAGGTGGCGCGGGCGTTCATGGATGGCGACTGGGCCTTGAATAGCCTGGATGGGGAGATGGTTGGGACCTGAAAAAATTCCCATGCCCCGCAGATGCGCAAAATTACGGTGCTGCGCCTCTTTCAAGAGTGGTAGAAATGCATTCCCGGCAGCTCCACGGCCGTAAGCAGGTTTCCATAAGCCGCTCCGGTGTCGATGCCGATTTTGTCCGGCGTAACGAAGGGTGTCTCAAAGGGTGTATGGCCAAAGACAGTAATCTCGTTTGAGGTCCCTTCATCGTGCAGGAATCTTTCCCTCACCGTGAGAAGGCGGTCCAGTGGGCAGCTATCCAGTGGTTCTCCGGGAATGGTCCCCGCGTGGATGAAAAGGTAGCCGTCGAGCCTGAAGTATGGCCGGAGCGTTTCCAGGAAGCGGGTGTGTTCGGCAGGCAAAAAGGATAGGTCGCCAAGAGAGAGGACCGAGCTGTTCGAGTAGCTGTTCAGGGTATCCTCCACGCCGATAGATCGAAGCGTCCGCAGATGGTCGACATTGCCCGTCCGGGAATACTCCAGCAAAGCGTGTTCATGATTTCCCAGCAGAAAAACCGAGTTTTTAACTTTCCCCCCAACCTCGATAAGATATTCGATAACCTCCCGCGACCCGGGCCCCCTGTTGATGTAGTCCCCGAGAAAAACCAGGAAATCCCTTTCCGCATCGAGGGGCAGCCGCTCTATAAGAGAGGTGAGCTTTCGATGGCACCCGTGAATGTCTCCAACGGCGAAGATCTTGTATTTCGGAAAAGACTGCATTGGAACCTTTCGGCACTCGGGCCATGGTGCTCAGGGACCCATATAACTTAATGTTTCGGGACGCGCTTGAACGGTATCAGTATACCCAATCGAATTCAATACCCAATAGAATTGAGAACAATGATTCGTACTGTAGGATGGAGCGGATGCTTGCGGATCAATGAGGCGAGGCGTAGTTAGACAGCCTTATTAAAAATAAGGCTGTCTAACCAGAAATCGACCAACCGGTCGCAACGCTCTGTCCAACAGAGCGGCAGTAAGCGGTTAACGGTCCATCACATTTGGTCAACCCACCACCCAGATGGCCCTGTTTTTCGCGGTCTGGACTAGTTTATTGCCGACCCGGCCCATATCGAAATCCTCGACCGTCGATACCCCACGCCTTCCGACCACGATAGTGCCGTATCCGCCGGATCTGGCCTCTTCCAGGATGGTTCCCGCCCGTGTGGTCACCCCCATAATGACTTTGGTCGATATATCCTCAGGGCGAGTACCTGCAGCCTGAAGTATTGCGAAAGATTTCCGGAAAACCGGCTCAATTTCATTTGCCGCCCTTTGCTCACGCTCCATTTGGTACTGCCGGGCTTCGGGACCGTTCAGTCCGTTCATTTCGGGGACTTTCCTGACCACGTGAAGCAGGAGAATCTTCTTGCTCACACCCTTCACAACCCTGGCCAGATGTTCTACAGCCAACATAGAACCATCCGATGAATCGATGCCGACAATGATTTTCTCCGGCTCCGGTCTGCCGCCGACCAACCAGACCGCCATATCCGATGTTTTGAGGAGGATCTTGTTGGCCACCCCGCCAATCGAAAGGTCCGGTATAGTGCTGAGCCCTCTTCTGCCTATGATGACGGAAGCATACCCCATATGGGACTCGGCCCTGATGTCTCGAGCTATTCCTTCTTTTTTTTCCCTCACGTCCACTTTCACCGCAGAATCGGCAAACCCCGCATCACGGAAAACCTGGCAGGCATTTTCCATGAACTTGTTTATTCTATTTTCCTGATAGGTCTCCCATGAGCGCACCGTCTGGACATTCTGCTGCCAGACCGGGTCTTTCTCCAGGTCCCAGAACGCTTCCGGGACCCTGCTCGTAATATGGAGCATAACGACTTCGCTATTATGGGGAGGTAAAACTTGACTTACGTAATTAACGGTTTCCAGGGACTGGTACGACCCGTCGACAACAAGCAGGAATCTGTTTTTGGAGCTGTCCATTGTTCTCCCTTTCTCTAAATGAGGATGAGGGCCAGTTGTTTCAGTACCATATCGCTGCTGGAAAGGGTTTAAACTCGGGCAGCGAACCTGATCCCCTATAAACAGGATTTAGTAAAGATCCCATAAGAGTATGGAGACAACTGTCTTTTATGTCAACCCGGAACAACGCTAACCAGAGAATGAAAAAGGCCGTTTCATTGATTGAATGCAGTTTTTCCTCTTTATTTTTTTATTGTTGCTTTTTATAGTGCCATCTTCAGGCAAAATAGTTATGTTAATTGTGGTCAGTTTGCTATTGGTCCTGGCTCAGGCGGGTTTGCTAAGCGAGCTGTGCTTTGAGGGAAAGCAGGTTCGTTTATCATATTGAAATAGTAGAGCATTGCCTAACATGTCGGTGATTGTTGAAAGGAGATTTGTTTAAATGATTAACGTATCAGAAAAGGCAGAAGACGTTTTGAAGGATTATTTCAAGGAAAAACAGATCACTCCGATCCGGGTCTTTCTCCAGACCGGTGGCTGAGCGGGTCCATCCCTGGCGATGGTTCTGGACGAACCAAAAGAAACAGATGACGTGTATAAAATAAACGGCTTTACAATGCTGGTCGATAAGGATCTTCACGAAAAAACCAAGGACATTACAGTAGATTATGTCTCCTACGGGACGGGTTCCGGCTTCCGGGTTGCATCCGAAATACCGGTTAGCTCGGGGGGGGGGGGCTGTTCGCCTTCGTGTAGCTGTTAGCCGGCAGCCATATTTATAATAAGAGGCCGGCCTGTTGGCCGGCCTTCCCTTTTTTAAATCATCAAAGTCTGCCTGCATTCTCGGCAAAGGTTTTGCCGCGATGCCGCACGAGAAAATCCGGACCTCAAAGTCATTTCGCAATCCCAATGACGCCGCAAGCTATCCGTGCGCCTGAGGCGCCTGCCGGTTGGGTTTTGAAATCGTCGGCCTGGGCGTGAACTATTACCGAGCGGCCAATGATCGATTTGGGTCCCTCGAGGCTGATGATATTGTCGGTCACTTCCAGTCTGGCCAAGCCGTTCTTGTCGGCTTCAAGATTACCAAGATCGCCAACGTAGCGGTTTTCCGCTTTGGGACCCGCATGGGGCATATCGGTGGGATTGAAGTGGCCTCCTGCGGAATTGGCTTCCGGGGAGGTGCAGTTTCCGAATTCATGAAGGGGAGGACGAATCTATCAGTCCGGGGGTTGAATCTTTTATTTCTCGATCCAACGGGGAGCGAAAGTAAAATTTTTAAATGAAAAATCCAATCAAAAAGTGTTACCTAGGGTCCATCGGGAAACACCGGACGAGACACTTGCGGTTTGCGATATTGAATACAACATGGAGTGTTTGCGATGGCCAATTCAAGAATTGGGGGAACGGCGCGATTTTTCATCCTGGCAGGCATTGTGGTCGCTCTCGACCAGTTGACAAAATACCTGCTCGTCAACGCGATTCCGCTGCACACCGGGGTTCCCATAATTCCCGGTTTTTTTAATCTCGTCCATGTTCACAATACGGGAGGGGCTTTCAGCATCTTGGCAGGGCCCGGATATCCCTGGCGGCAACATGTTCTAATAGGGCTAACCGTGCTGGTGGTCGCCGCGATAGCCTATGCATACGGCAAAGCCGGCAAAAAGGACAACTGGACCCGAATAGCGTACGTTTGCATTACGGGGGGGGCCATCGGAAACCTTATCGACCGCATTAGATTGGCAGAAGTGGTCGATTTTCTAGACGTGTATGTTGCAGACCGGCACTGGCCGGCCTTCAATGTGGCTGACGCCGCAATTTCTACGGGCGCTGTGATGCTGCTGGTCTCGCTCGTAAGAAAAAGGTGATCGCTCCCGCCCGGATATCTGCGACGCAAGGTTCATAGAATGAATCATGCCGGGTTGAGATCGTAGAGGTAGCGAAATTACGATATTTCAAGAAAGTGTTGCCGGTCATGGATCAGATATTCCTGATGCGCGGCGCTGAAGCGGCCCCTTCATCAGTACCCCAACTCCTCTCCAACCAATTTTACGTGAATGCGGCCTTTTGTTCTGTGGCCTTCGATGATGCTCCACATGTTGCAGACTCGTTCAGCCGACCGGCAGTCGTGGCACAGTCCGTTGGCCGTGCAGGGTGCCTCGACGCCGATACGAATCGCGTTCACCGGCGCAACGTAGTGCTTGATCCTGGCAATGGCGGAATCCAGGTCGGGGGCCACTTTATTCATTCCCACCACGAGGATCACCTTTTCGGGACCGAACATCATGGCCGACACACGGTTTCCCAGGCCGTCCATGTTGACCAGTCTGCCGTCAAGTGTGATGGCGTTGGAACTGGAGATCATTATGTCGGCGTTGAGCCCCCTGTGCCTCTCTGCCAGACTTTCCTGATGAGTAAGCCCGTGCTTGAAAGGATCGATTATATTAACTTCCGGCAGATCGGCTATCCTTTTCCACAGCCCCATCGAAGTGGTGGTAATCGAACCGCAGCGATAAACGGTCGCCCCATGCGGGATCATTGCCAGCACCTCATCGATCGCCTGGGCGGCGGTGGCCGCGTAACTGCCTTCCATGCGGCGCTTTTCGAGGTTTAGAATAATTTGCTGTGCGGCTTTTTCATTCCAGCTTATCTGGTTTTTATCCATCTCCAACCTCCCTGGATCGTTGAAACGTCTTGAATGTGAACCTGACCTTTTGATTGCTCTAGGGCGCCAGAACTATTTTGCCGAACATCTCGCCTCGCTGCATAATCTCAACCCCGCGCTTGCCCTCGCTTAGAGGCATCACTTCTCCGACGATGGCCTTGAGCCTGCCGCTCCACAGCAAGCTGGTAATATCGCGAAAGTCCTGGGGGGAACCCATAGTGCTCCCGATAAGGCTTATCTGTTTGCCGAATATCCTGCGGACATCGATTTCGACCTGTGGACCGCTGGTATTTCCAACTATTACTATCCGGCCTCCCCTGGCCACCACGGCCATGCTGATGTCAAGGGTCGCCGCGCCTACGTTGTCCACCACGAGATCTACCCCGCGTTTTGCGGTTAGTCTCCGAAGTTCCTTGCCCCAATCGGTCACAGAGCGGTCGATCACGAAATCAGCGCCCAGTTCGCGCGCTTTTTTCGCCTTTTCGGCGTTGCCGGCTACCACATAGACGGTGGCCCCAGCCATTTTGGCGATCTGTATGGCGGCAGTGTTTACCCCTCCACCGGCGCCGACTAAGAGCACGGTTTCGCCGGCCTGGAGTTTTGCCCTGTTTATCAACATCCGCCAGGCCGTGAGGGTGACCAGGAGCGGAGCGCAGGCTTGGGGGAAATCAATGTTGTCAGGCATTGTCACCAGGTTTTTTGCAGGCGCTGTCACATACTTGGCGAACCCCCCGCGAATATGCTCGCCAATAATCATATACCTGGGGCTCATAGAGTGCTCGCCCCGGCGCGTGAATTCATCTTCGATCGGATTTATTCCATGATCGATCACAATCCGCCGGCCGGTTTCAAATCCTGTTACGCCCTCGCCCAGACCGGCCACAACTCCTGCTATGTCTGATCCGCCCCAGTGGGGCATCTCAAGAACAAGGCCCGGCCATCCGTGCATGACAAATATATCGAGGTGGTTCAGAGCACAAGCTTTGACTTCAACAAGTACCTGGCCTTTACCGGGAGTGGGATCGGCAACATCTTCGTACCTGAGAACATCGGGACCGCCATGTTGGTGAAAACAAAGGGCTTTCATCTTTTTTTCGTGATCCTTTCCGCTGGAGCTATGGTTATTCTTTCTGCAAAGCTCCTTATCCATAGCTAAACGTCATCTCCGGATTTTCAAGTGCCGTAGCGAAGAAAACGGACCTCGGATGTTGATTATCGATTTACCTGGCGCTAAAAATGCAACAAAAGAATCCGGCGCCGCTGAGCAGGGCGGCCAGACCATGAATAGTGAAGGTCCAACCGAAAGATGGCGCCAAAGGCACTGATTACACGGCGGGCCATGCCCGCGCAACCTGCGCAGGTGGATGTCTTTTTAAACGAGCTGGACACAAACGGCGGATCAGGTTGCCCTGCCTGGCTGAGAGATTTTGCCCGATGGCGAATCACCCGGCGCTTGCGCTGCGATTCGTATTGAAAAGGCGGCGCCGGGAGCCTATTATTACCGGGGGCAAAAAGACCGTACTCTTTTTGTCATTCCGGGATATTAAAGAGAACTGATTCAATGACAGCAATTAATAAAAATATCAAGGATTTGGACAGATCGGCTTTTCCTGCTGATTCTCGAGGCCGGAAAAGGGGTGAACGATGAAAATGCCCACTCCGAAGAGCCGCACGCCAAAAAGGAGAACCATCCGCTGGATTCTTTTCGGCGTGTTTTCGATTTCCCTCTGCCTTTGCCTGGTCGGGGGCATTGCGGTTTTTGCGCTCTATCTGCAAATCGACCGGTCGCTTCCCAGCGTGGAGGCCCTCAAGGAGTATCACCCTCCACTGGTCACCAGCGTATATTCGGCCGATGGTGAACTGATAGGCGAATTCTTTATCGAGCGAAGATACCTGGTTCCGCTCGAGGAGCTTCCCCCGCATCTCATAAAGGCCTTTGTCGCCGCAGAGGATACGCGGTTCTACGAGCACGGCGGGGTGGACCTGATCGGAATTTTTCGCGCCATGCTGAAGAACATACAGGCTGGTGAAATCGTCCAGGGGGGAAGCACCATAACCCAGCAGGTCGTCAAATCCCTGCTTCTTACCCCCGAACGCACCTTCATGCGTAAGTTCAAAGAGGCCCTTCTCGCCCACCGGATCGACAGCAGCCTCAGCAAAAACGAGATCCTCTATCTTTACCTGAACCAGATTTATTTCGGCGCTGGAGCGTACGGGGTGGAGGCGGCTGCCAGGACATATTTTGACAAACACGCGAGAGAACTGGACCTTTCGGAAGCTTCCCTTCTCGCCGGCCTGCCCAAGGCTCCCAACCGCTTTTCTCCGATTCATCATTTGTCTGTGTCACGAGAAAGGCAGCGTTACGTTTTGCAGAGGATGGTGGATTCGGACTTCATTACTTTCGATGAAGCCCGCGAAGCTTTGGCAAAGCCGCTGCAGATCGCAAAGTCCAAGCGGTTGGCGATCAAAAAGATGGACTATTTCACCGAGGAGGTCCGGCGGCAGGCCGAGGCTCGTTTCGGACGCGATATGCTCTATCAGGAGGGGCTTATTATCCAAACGACTCTGGACCTCAAGGCGCAGCGAATCGCGGAAAGGGCGCTCGACCAGGGTCTTCGCGAACTCGATAAACGGCATAAACAGTATCGCGGGCTGCACGTCAATGTCCCAAGAGACGATTGGCCGAGCGCTCTTCGAATCCTTAGTCAATCCAATGGAGAGTTGGAAGAAGGCAAGGTGGTGGCGGGGGTGATAGAGGAATTTGACGCCAAATCCAAGACAATTTCTCTGGACCTTGGCTCCGCAGAGGCGTTGATTCCCCAGCCAGGTTGGCAATGGGCGGATGTTTCCAATAAACGCGCCGAGAAGATTTTCCTCAGCGGCGACGTCCTCAGAGTGAAACTGGGCAAGCACCAGGAACAAAATATCTGGATTGCATCCGTTGAGCAGGACCCAGGGATGGAAGGCTCGCTGATGTCCATTTCACCGATTACCGGTCGAGTCATCTGCATGGTGGGAGGGCGCAATTTCGAAAAGAGCCAGTTCAACCGGTGCACGCAGGCGGTGCGGCAGCCGGGGTCTGCGTTCAAGCCCATTATTTATACGGCTGCGCTCGATAAGGGCTACTCGGAGGCATCCATACTGATCGACTCGCCGATTACCTATTACGACCACAGCGTGAAAGGCTCCTGGACCCCCTCCAATTACGACCGCCAGTTCTGGGGGCCGATCCTGCTCCGAAAAGCCCTCATCCATTCGCGGAACGTGGTTACAGTAAAGCTCCTCGAATCAATCGGGGTAAACTACACGATCAATTACGCCCGGCAAATGGGAATAACATCTCAGCTTACCCCGACTCTGTCGCTCGCGCTTGGGGCCTCCGGCGTGACGCTCCAGGAGTTGCTCACGGCCTACTCCGTTTTCCCCGGTCATGGTGAGCGGGTTGAGCCATATATTATAGAAAAAGTTTTGGACCGATACGGCAATCTGATAGAGGAACACCAGGTAAAAAAAGAAGAGGTGATATCGGCCAAAACCGCATACCTGATGACCGACCTGCTCCAGGGGGTTGTGAGAGAAGGGACCGGGACAAAAGCAAGAGAGCTGAAGAAGCCCGCCGCCGGGAAAACGGGAACCACCAACGAACTCAAGGACGCCTGGTTCATAGGCTTTACTCCTTCGGTGCTCACAGGCGTCTGGGTGGGCTACGACGACCATACCGTCTCCCTTGGAAAGGGAGAGACCGGAGGGCATGCGGCCTGCCCGATCTGGGTTTATTTCATGAAAGAGTACCTGGAAAACAAGCCCGTTGAAACATTCCAAATACCTGAGGGCATTATTTTCGCCAAGGTAAATGAATCTTCAGGGGCGGTTGCCGAAGGGGGCGAGGAAGGAGCGGTTTATGCGGCTTTTGCCGACAAAATTCCGGCCCCTGGCTCCGGACCTAAGCCGGAAGGCGAGGAGACGTCTACTGAGGCTCACTGGGAAACAAGCGATGGCCAGCCACAGTTGAGACAGGTACAGCCTCCGGCGGGTGATTCTTACTTCAAGTCGGAGATGTATTGAACACGGTAAGATAATTCCGGCCTGCGCCAGGAGGGGTTAATGAGCCTGATAAAAGTTGACACCGAAAAATGCGGCCGCGACGGCATTTGCATCGAAGTTTGCCCTTTGAACCTGCTTTCGCTCGACCCGGAGGGCAGGCCGCAAATGCTCCCGGCTGAGGCCGCCTTCTGTATCGGGTGCGGACACTGTGTTGCAGTCTGTTCAAATGGCGCCTTGGACAACAATAAAAATCCTATTTCAAAACATACGGCGATACCGGCGGATTATTCTCCCGAGCCTGCCCAAAGTGCGCTCTTTTTGCGCTCGCGCCGCTCCATCCGCCGCTACGAAGATAAACCGGTATCCAGGGATAAGATCCTGAAACTCCTGGACATTGCCCGTTTTGCTCCTTCGGCGCATAATTCGCAGGCAATATCCTACCTGGTCGTCGATGGACCTGAAAACCTTATGCGCCTCAGCCAGATAGTTGTCGAGTGGATGCGGGAAACCGTGCAGCGTTCTCCTGACTTGGCTAAGCGTTTCAACATGCCCGTCGTAATCCGGGAGGAGGAAAAAAACGGGGGCCGGATTCTGCGGAGGGCCCCGCATATTATCGTGGCTCATGCCCCGGCAGATATGGCTGCAGCTCCGGTCTCAACTATGCTTTCCCTGGAATATGTCGAGCTATTTGCCCCGGCTCTGGGGCTCGGCACGTGCTGGGCCGGTTACGCGATGGCATGCGCCCAGCAGTTCCCCGCTTTTTCGCAGTTCCTTAGAATCCCGGCACACAGTAAGATTACAGGAATTTTGATGGCGGGCTATCCGAGATACAGGTACCACAGGCTGCCTGCCCGAAATCCTCTGGATGTGGCATGGTTTGAAACCGCCTAACCGTAGCCTGCGGCGGTGGGACCGCCATCCGACCTAGCCACTGCCTGCGGCGGTGGCCGCAGAGGCTTCGGCGGGTTCGATCACCGATCTCAAGGAAAGTTCATTGAAGCAATGGGTCGTATACTCGTCTCTGGCGCTCCTGATTTGGGGTCTGTGGGCCTTTTTGCCCAAAATGGCCCTCAGATGCCTCGAGCCAAAAACAGCTTTCATGTTTGAAGTGTTGGGCGGGGCAATAACAGGCCTGTTCGCTTTTCTCATCCTTCGGCCTCAACTTGGAGGGGCCGAAATACGAGGTATAATACCCGCCCTTCTCACCGGGGTGATGGGCTATCTCGGGCTGCTTTGTTTCATGTATGCGATCCGCGAAGGAAAGATGTGCATCGTCGCGCCCCTGACAGCGCTTTACCCGGTCGTGACGCTGGTGCTGGCAGTGATTTTCCTGAGAGAAAAAATAAACATTGTTCAGATCGCCGGAATAATCCTCGCGCTCGTCTCCGTCGTACTGTTATCGTACGAATAGAAGACGCTCTCACCTCCCATGCAGCCTCCGTTCGCAGGGTAGTGGATAAACTTTAATATACCCGCCAGCGCTGGAACAATTTTGTAGCTTTTAACATCGAGACTTGCTTCAATCTGTCCTCAAGACCGATAAAAACCCTTTACGGTTTACAAAATTTTAATCTTCCAAAAAAAATCAGCTCCGCCTCCAATGGGCCATTGCCGTTCACGGCCCCGGTTCTGATCTGCAATGGGACCTGCTGCTACTGCAACTTGCTTTGGTCCGAGCACAAGACTTGCTATAAGCACTAAAATTCTTTTTTCGCGGAAGGTGAAAAATGCAAAAATTTGATCTGCCTTTTGCCGCATGGCTAGTCTTCCTGGGTTCGGCCCTCCTGGAGGTCGGAGGCGATGCGGTGGTTCGAAAAGGTCTGCGCGGGGCCAATGTCGTCATTATCCTGGCCGGTGGCCTCATGCTGGCAGGCTATGGGCTGCTCGTGAACACGGTGAGATGGGATTTTTCCAGGCTTTTGGGAGTCTATGTAGCCGTATTCGCCCTGGTAAGCGTAATATGCGGCCGATTTGTCTTTGGGGAGAACGTGCCAAATTCGACATGGGCGGGCCTTGCCATTATTATAGCGGGCGGTTTGGTCATTCAGTTTGGCCATGCGCACTGAAGGAGAACAATTACCCCCCGTTCAGCCGATTTATTAGCGTTGAACCTTTTGCACGTGTGATATCATTAAAAAATGGTTTGAGAGAATCTCTTTTGGAAAAAAGCGCTTTGCGCCCTCTGGAGGATACTCATAAAAAATGCTCGAAGCCGGGACAATTTTTCAGGATCGATACAAAATTGTGGGCCCTCTGGGTCATGGGGGATTTGGGGCCACTTTTCTGGCTGAGGACCTCCAATCCAATTGCAAGGTCGTAATGAAGGTCCCCCATATTGAACAGTTGGGAGATCCTGCGGTTTATGAGCGCTTCAGACGGGAAGTGGCCATCGGCAAGCTTTTGAACCACTCCGATGTTCCAGTGGCAGTGGCGATTTCTGAAGGGGACCCCCCATATCTGGTTTTGAAATACGCTGAAGGCGAATCATTGGCGAATGTTTTGAGCGAAAAGGGCAGGTTTCCCGTCGATCAGGCCGTAAAGATTGTCGCAAACCTGCTTGACGCTCTTCACTACTGCCATGAGAGGGGAGTGTATCACCGGGATATAAAACCGGAGAACCTGGTGCTTGCTCCGGACGGCCATTTGAAGATTCTGGATTTCGGCATTGCGCTTATGGAAGGGGCGCCTCGGGTGACCTGGCGTGGTTTTTCAGGTCTCATGGGGACCCCCGAATACATGGCCCCCGAACAGATCAAGGGAGAACGCGGCGCTGCAAAAAGCGATATTTATGCCGTCGGTTGCCTTATGTATCACCTGCTGAGCGGGTTTCCTCCGTTTACCGGGGATAACCCGTTGACGGTGATGTACCAGCATATGACCAAAACCCTTGAACCGCTCACGTCGGTAAAGGGTTTGCATCCGGGGATATGGGCCGCCATCCGCAGAGCTTTGCGGCGGCGAAAGGAGGAGCGCTACGACTCCGCCGAGCAGATGGCCAATGATTTGCGTTTCCCTGAAAATGCGGACCTCAAATGGGTAGGTGAACCCGACCCGCCGCTGGCTGCCATCCTTCCCACAAAGCGAAACAACCTGCTGATATACGGGGGTTCCGTATTGATTGCCGTATTGATCGCGTTTTTGCTTCTTTTTTTGAGACGATAAAACTTCAGATGGCGTTTTCGCCGGTTTCGCCCGTGCGAATCCGGATGGCGTTGCCAATCGGATAGGTAAAGATTTTGCCGTCTCCGATTTCACCCGTGCGGGAAATTTCGATTATAGCCCCGATGACTTCATCGACCATGCTGTCAGGAACAACCATCTCTATTTTAGTTTTCGGGAGCAGATTGATGTTGAACTCCGTGTTCCAGCCATCTCGCGTATGACCTTTCTGCAAACCGCAGCCGATCACTTCGGTTACGGTCATTCCCTTGATTCCCAGGTTGCCAAGAATATTGCGCACTTCCAAAATCCTGTCCGGGCGCAGGATGCATTCTATTTTAGTCATTCTTGCACCGCCTTTTATTCTTCTATCACCACTCTATTCTGTTAACTTTAACCGTCATGATGGTCATATTGTCATAGCCTCCTCGCCTGTTGAGTTCGGCTATCAATTCGGCCAATTCCTTTTTAGAGCAATCTTGCTCACGAAGAAACGACTTTAACTCCTCAGCAGTCGCATGTTCCAGTATTCCATCGGTAACCATGCAGAAAATATCCCCCGGTTTGGTAATTCCCGAATAAAAATCCGGGATCAACAGAGGACCTTCGCCAACCGCCTTCAATAGCACATTCTTGTTGGGGTGAGTACGCGCATCCTCCGCCGTTATCAGTCCAAGACGCATGAGTTTGCCGACGAGGCTGTGGTCTTTTGTCAGTTGAATCATATCGCCGTCACGCAGCAGCATGATTTTCGAGTCGCCCACATGAGTTATGAAAAACCGGTTTTGTTTTAGCAGAAGAGTGGACAGAGTGCACTTCATATTACGTGCGGAGCGATGGCTGATCGACAGATCGTAAATGTGCATAGAAGTATTTTGAAATGCAGTTTTTAACCTTTCGGGGATTTTTTCCGTATGATCGCCGAAATAATATTCCTGGAGCAAAACATTGACCGCCTCCGCGCTGGCAACCTCCCCGGCAGAGCTTCCGCCCACGCCGTCGGAAACCGCGAAAAGGCTTCCCAACTGGTTTAGCCCCGTTTGGGCCGGCGTGTAATAGCCGAAATAATCCTCGTTGTTTTTGCGGACCTTCCCCTTATCAGAGAGACCGTGCACCTGTAAGGCGTCCGACACATAATCCATTTTAGAAGCGGAGCTGGCTGGCAAAGAGGCCTCCAACGGGCAAAAGGGCGCTGGAAAACGCCCTCTTGCCTGATTATTTTTCAGTTGAATCGATTTAGTTAGTTTTGACTGGTCCTCCAATAATTTTCCTCTGGGTCTTGGAGCTTTGAACGAACAGATAGGCAATACCAATGATGAGCCATACTGCCGTGGCAATGATAGACCACATTGCGGCGGTCTGGGTATCGCCGCCGCCAAGGACCCCCAGATAGAGCACCGCGAACAGCATGGCGATATTGGCAAGGGTGCCGAGGATTGGGACAACTATGTGCGTGAACGCATTTCGCTGCGGATGCCGCAAAAACGCCACAAAAGCAATGAGGTTGGTCATTCCGTATAGAATGAACGTGCCGATATTTGACCAGAAGGTAATGGCCGTCAGGTTGGTGATCGACAGAACTCCAAATGCGCCGATAACCGCCGATGCAACGGTCATTGCCCATACGCCTGCGTGGGGCGTCGCATGTTTGGGATGCAGAAACCCGAGAAAGCTCGGAACTTCCTTATCTTTCGACATTGCGTATGTAACGCGCACGCCGGTGTTCATGCAGGCCAAAGTGGTGCCGACTACCGCCATGGCAACTGAAATCGCGACCACAATCATCAGCGCGAAGCCCAGGTTGCCCAGAAGAGCATCACCAAGGTTTTTCACCATGTCGCCTATCGGGGCGCTGGAGGCGGCAGCGGCGTCAATGCCGGTGACCACTGCGCCTTTGGCGTCTGTTCCCGTATAAGATGTATTCAACCAGGCATTTGCGCCGAAGTACTCAAAAAGGTACATAATTAGTCCCTGAACGACTAACGAGATGATGACCCCGCGGCTGACATGTTTGGGGGATTTGGATTCAGCCGTAAGCGCGGTCGCCGATTCGAAGCCCACCAGCAGCAATATTGCAACGGTAGCCTGGAACATCACGTTGACGAAACTGTGCGGCATTACGACCGATGAGATCTCCTGATGAACGAACGTCACATGCTCCGGGTTGGTATACCTGTAAACCAGGCACAGAATGGTCACAACTACCAAAGCGATGATCTGGATAACATTGATCACTATGCTGGATATGGTTGACCCCGTGATGCCGCGGTAGGCTATATATCCAACCATGAACGAAAATAGTACTGCGACCACTACCTGCCAGAAAGCGGAGAGATCGACCCCGAACTGCTGGAATATATAGCATATCAGCGTGGCCATCATGGCGACCATAACACCTGGGTATACCCAGTAGTAAAGATGTGAGAACCATCCCACGATGAACTTGGACAATCTGGCAAAACCTGACAACTTGTCCTCACCCAGCATCGCCTGTTCGGTGAAGTAGTATGAACTGCCGGTCCCGGCCTGGGGATAGAGTTCCGAGAGTTTGGAATAGGAAATCGCGGTCAGGAATGCCAGGATTAACGCGACAAACAGACCTGCAAACATGTCCATCGCGGTAGTCTGGCCGGCCAGATCCACCTGAGCCGCCTGCACCTGATAGGTCAACCATAGAAACGCCCCCGGCGCGATCAACGCCATTGCATTCACCGTGACCCCGGTTAGCCCCAGTGTCTTTTTGAATCCGCTCTGCTCTGCCATAAGCCACCTCTTTCATGAATTGACATGAATTGATTAGAAAAACAGTACTGGTTCACCGGCGCCTGGTGCACGCGAAGAACTCAGGACAAGCTCAAAATTTCACCCCGCCGAGATAATGTGAAGACTTCTGGTGCTGCGTACGCAATAAACGGGGAGAGCAATTTGTTTGCCAAACACTATCGTGTCGGCTTGGGGCGCAGTTCGGAAGGTGTTTACTGCCGGGATGAGTTCAAAATAGGCAATCTAATTGGCACAAAATCGTATCGCTGTAGGAGGCAAATGAACCAAATTGTGCCATTTTCTTCGGAGAATTCGTCTGAATTGTCGCATAACTCTATCAAAATCGGACTTATTCGGGTTTGGCACGGAATCTGGAACAGAGTTACGGGAGCACGACCTGTTTTGGGGGAGCGGCAACCGGATATTGAGTTTCTAAACAAACAAGAAGGCGGCGCGCATGGACAATCTCTGCGAACTGAAGTTGAGTATCTTTACGCTGATCCATCGGATGATCGATCTGGCGCTCCACCCCGAACAGGCGATTGATGGTGTACTCAGGGTCCTTTCGCAGGCTGTTCCCCAATCGACGGCGGCCATCATAATCAGCAGCAGCGCCGAGGTCCGTTTTTTCTTTACCCCGTCCATGGATGATTCGGGCAGCGAGACGGAACAAAGGATTAGAAGTCTTTATAAATCGAGATTCGATCTGGTTTCGCGCATTCCCCAGCCCTTTGTCGTTTTGCAAGATAGTCCAAGGCCCCTGTTTCTTGGCCGAAAAGCCCTTCATTGCATCCAAAAGGAACAGGTCCGTCTGTTGGGCGCCCCCGTTATGCTCGTTGATGAGGTAGTGGGAGCGATCATGGTGGACCGCTTTTTCGGAGATCGGGTCCCGCTGGTCGAGGACATGCAGTTCATTTCGATATTGGCTTCTTTTATCGCCCAGATATTGAGCCTGGAATCTCAGGTGAAACGGCGCGAGGAGGTGCTGGTCAGAGAGAACCTGGCTCTTAGGGCAAAGATTTCCGAAGAGCATCTTGGATTGGTATGTCTGGGCAAAAGCGAGGCAAGCCGAAAACTCGAGGCAGAAATCAGGAAGATAGCGCCCACCGAAGCGTCCGTTCTGATCTGGGGTGAACCGGGGACAGGAAAGAGTGCCTTAGCGCAGATCATTCGCGAGTTGAGCGGTAGGGCGCCCTTTCCTTTTGTAAAGGTTCACTGTTCTCTTCCGGAGGATCTACTGGACAAGGAATTGTTCGGGAGTGGTGAGGATTTCCTCAATGGCGGCATCGACGAACTCCACGCCCCGCCGAGTGCTTTCGACAGGGCGGCCGGCGGCACACTGCTGCTCGATGAGGTAGGCGACCTTTCGACGGCCCACCAGGTAAAGATGTTGGATATTCTAGACAGGTTGCAGGCCGGCAGTTTTGGAATCTCAAGGCCCAGGGGGGCCGATGTCAGGCTTGTCGCCATTTCGAGCGTTAACCTTTTGGAGGCCGCTGCAACCGGGTCGTTCAGAAAAGACCTTTTGAACAGGCTCAGTACGTTGCTGATTCATGTACCTTCCATAAGGGAGAGAAAAGACGATATACCCTTTTTGATCGGACATTTTCTCGAACATGCATGTAGAGAACAGGGCAGGAAGGTTCAACTAAGCGCTCAGGTATTGAAAAAGCTGTGCGAATACGACTGGCCCGAGAACATATCCGAGATAAAAAATACTGTAATTCGCATGGTAAGTATGGCTGAGGGTGGAGAGATCGAGGCTGAGGGCCTGGCGTCGATACTTGAGCCGAAGCCCGCTGCAGCTCCCGGTGCAGCAAGACTGGAGGTAATTTCTGAGTGGTCTCGCCTGGATGAAATCGAGCGCAAGGAAGTTTCGGCGGCCCTCGAGCGCAACAGGTGGATCAGGAGAAGGGCCGCCGATGACCTGGGCCTTACATTCCGGCAAATGAACTATCGAGTCAAAAAATTCGGCCTTGAGGATCTCATAAGGGAGAATAAGACCAGGACCCGCCATACGGCCTCTTAGGACCGGTCAAAAAATATGTCTCCACCGGGGCAAAACATACGAAATAGGTCTTCTCAAGAATTAACATTAGATACCGGTTTATGGTAATATGGCCCCACTATGGAAAGGGCCTTCAAATCCTGCGACCGAAAACAAATGCTGCTGCTCCCAGCCTCGCCTTTTCTTCGGCAGACTCTTAGACCGGCACCATCATATAAAAATAGTTGTAGAGGTATCAGGTGGCGCGGCTTGAGCGGCAGAAACTTTGTAGGCTTGTGAGCTCGCTTCCGACTGAAACTTCGGTGCGCCGGGGGATACTGGAGATAAGCGATGTCTGATTTAGAGGCAACTGTGGACAAGATTTTAGTCTGTGTGAGCCCCGGTCCATCCTCTGCGGGTGTGATAAGGTACGCCGCGAGAAAGGCCGAGGGCACGCGCGCCAAGCTGTTTGCAGTGTATGTCGAAGCTCCCCGCGCCTTGCTGCTCCCTGAAGCGGAGCGCAACCACGCCATTGATAATCTGCGGCTGGCAGAGCAGTTGGGGGCGGAGACCGCTACCCTGACGGGCCGCAACATCGCCGAAGAAATAGTGAGGTTTGCGCGCCAGAGGAACATAACAAGAATAGTCGCCGGAAAACCGGGGCGTTCACGTCTGAAGAGCATTCTCCTGGGCTGTCCTGTGGACCGTCTGGTTAGAATCGGCGCAGAAATCGACATCGAAATTGTTTCAGGTGATTCAGACGAACCGGTCCAGACGCCGTATCGGGTTCGATCTGAGGAATTTCCATGGTCGGATTACGGGACCGGCCTTCTTTTCCTGGCCCTGGCCACTGGGTTTTGTTTTTTAATGTATCAGTATTTCGATCTGAGCAATCTCATAATGCTTTATCTGCTGGCGGTTTTGGCCACAGCCATAGAATGCGGACGCGGACCGGCCATTGCCGTTTCTCTCTTAAGCGTACTTGCGTTTGATTTCTTCTTTGTCCCACCCCGTTTTTCGTTCACAGTGGATGATGCCCAGTATATCGTAACCTTCATCGTCATGTTTGCAGTTGCTCTGGCTATAAGCCACGTGACGGGGCTCATGCGCAAACAGACCCAAACGGCGCGCCTGCAGGAGAGGCAAGCAATGGCCATGCATGGTCTTAGCAGGCAACTCGCCGCCGCCAGGAGCGTTGACAAGACACTGCGGATCGCCGTGGAATACATTTCCGAAATCTTCGATTCCTGTGTGGTCGTGCTGCTGCCCGAAGAGGAAAAAAGATTGAAGACCGCCTGCGGTGACCCATCCCTGGTCTTTCTCAAGGATGTGACCAGGCAACTGGAGATTGCACGGAAGGCATTCGAAACAGGTGAGACTACGGGGTGGGGAACAAAATACTCGCGTGAGAACGAAGTCCTTTATGTGCCGCTCCGGGTGGCGGACCTGGTTCTGGGAGTTCTGGCCCTCCGGCCCGGCGACCCGGAACGCTTCCTGTTGCCGGACCAACCCTATCTTTTGGAATCGCTTGTCAAGCAAGTGGCTCTTTCGCTTGAAGTGGAATATCTGGCCGAAAGCGGTATTCCGTTGCAAGGTGATTTCGCCGGTTGGAAAAGACTCCGGAGCGGTTCCGATGCCGCAGTGGAGAGCTGAAGCAGGAAGGGATCGATGTCGTTGTCGGTCTGGTGGAAACCGCATGCTCGGACGAAAAACTGTCGTTGAGCGGCTAATTTTGAAGGCTCATGGCCTGACTGTGGTGGTGCCGACGCGAAGCCAAACCAAGGCAGGTCGACTTGAACAGGCGACAGACTTTACCGAATTATGAGGCAGCATGATCGAGGAGGACCGGGGCGGATTCCCTTATCGGGTTCGGACAAAAATGATACGATGTTTTTCTTACTCTCCTATGAGTTTTGAAATCACTCCTGTGTAATGAGTTTGATCAATCCATACATTATCGTCACCGCCGTTATCCCCGGATATATCCAGTAATAAATACGGGAATACCAACTTAGGGCATACTTGGACAGTCCGGACAAAGGTGAGTCCCCCGTAAGGGCTGACATGACGATGACCTTTCGTAAGGGAGGATTCAAACGGCTCATTTTCCTTGCAACCCGCTACGCCATCGGTGATCATTTTTACGCCTGTAATGCATCGTGTGTCTTTCGGCATAGAGCAAGGACTCTGCCAGACGCCACGGTTGGGCGGCAATGGCAGTTTGCGGAAATATTGGGTCGGTGTGAGCTAAAGAATGGACGAATAATTTGACACTATTTTGTACGATGGAGTGCAATTGCAACAATCTTGTGCACAATTTGTATATCGAGTAATAATGGGGCGCTCCAACGCATGCTTATCGATCCAGGCGAACGGCCGTAAGAATGTGCCCTTGGGTAACCTGGCATGAAAATGGAACTTGCTTTGCCGATTGACGCTGCTATCGGGAAGTATTATTGTCCGTTCCGCCAAATCGCCGAGTCCGATAATTTGGAGCGGGGGACCCGTGAACAAGGGGCGAAACGCCGGGAAACCGGTATAGGGCAACCTCTTCGGCCCTAGCCCGTCAGCTAACCTCGCAGGCGTCGGGGGGGATTAAGCCACCTGGATCCCGCGCGTTTATTGCGTTGGTTCCATTTTCTGCATCAATCCGCTATGGCAAGCCCCCTCTCCACAGGCTTTCGGCATACAAGCAGAAAGCGTATAGAATACCTGTCCGCGACACGGAATCCGAGCGAATGGTCAATGGAAGCGCCCGAGCCAAAGTAGCTTAAAGAATTCAAGATATGAAAATCCTCATACTGTCGTTCCTTAATCTGGGTCTGATCGGTGTTTTTGCGTATCTCATGCGAAGGCCGAACCTTCTCACCTACTCCCAGACCGGACGACTCTGGCTGACCTGGCTGGCCGTCGCCATAATCACCCTGATGGACGAATTTACGTCCATCTTCTACGCCCCGGCCGAGGCGTACAGATTCATCGGTTCGAGCGCCATATTTTTTATCGCGCTGACCAGCATTCTTGTTCGGTTCATGAGCACCCGGTTTACCGAAATAGCTGAAATCTTGGAATATAATGGTCTCATAGGGGGAGGAGTCTATTCTTTCTCCTATCTCGTGCTCGGTCCGATGATGTCGTTTGTCGCCGTTTCCTCCATTATGGTCGATTACACGCTTACTGCCTGCATCTCGGCTGTGAGCGCCATTCTCAATGCGGCTTCTTTCTTTCCTCAGGTTTCCGAATCCTCTTGGCTGGTTGTTTTTCTCGTGCTCGGAATACTCTGGGCAATTGCAGGGCTGAATATTATCGGCATCAAGGAGAATGCGAGGTTCACCTTTTTCGTATTCATTCTGGCTGCATTCATTATTCTGAACCTTATTGTTTCGGGGGTAGTCGAATTTGACGGCACCGCTCTGGCGCGTCTGAAAGAGTCGGGCGGAAACGCATTAAAGCCCCTTGAGACCGGTTCCTGGCTTCATGATTATGGTAATTTTATATCCCACATCGCATTTTGTATTCTGGCCTATTCGGGAATCGAATCGGTCATTCAGACCGCCGGTTTCGTGCGAAGCTGGCGTGAGATTCACAAGGCCTATCTTTTCCTGGCGGTTACGGTGGGCATCGCTACGCCCCTGGTGGCTGGGCTGGTTCTTTGCACTCCTATTAATTTCAGCGAGCACGAGGGCGACCTGATCACCTATTATGCAACGCAGCTCAACGGGACCTTCTTCGGCATCCTGGTCGCCGGATTGGCCAGCATCACTCTGACTATGGCTGTGAACACCGCCTTTGTGGCCTCCAGCGAACTGCTCGAGCGCGTAGCACACCGCTATGGATTCCACTGGCTGATCGTGACAAACCGGCGCCACTCACTCTATCGGATTCACATCCTTAATGCGCTCTTCTTTTCAACGATTATCATCATTACCAGCGGCTCTCAGAAAATTCTGGCCGACATGTACGCAATAGGCCTTGTAGCGAGCTTTTGTATCAACATGGGCTCGCTTTTGATCTACCGCTATTTTACCGGCACCAAGGAAGTAATCCCGTATTACACAAGCCGCGTCGGTACGCTCATTCTCTGGATCATTCTGGTTAGCTGCTTCATTTTTCTGGCGATAGACAAACCTCACGGCACAGCCCTCTGGGCAGGCATAACGGCTTTTGTGCTTGTGGCGGGAACCCTGCTGGCAAAGAAAAGAGCACCGGAAATCGTTCAGATCGGCCAGGCCGAAAATGAGATGGAGATGATACTCTATCTGGCGGAGTCATCCTCGTCCGACATACACATAATCTTCCGCCGCCCACGCGAGGAATCCCTTGGAGAACCGAAAGACAACGAAGCTTACGTAACCTTCTATACGCCGCGCCAGGGCATCCCGCCTAAAATGGCGAAGAATCATTTTCGTTTCCCCATGATCCGAAGCGGTCTGTACCAGCGTATTGTACTCGTGCTTAGGATTGTCCAATATGAATTGTCGGACAGAAACATTACCGTCCACTTCGGCTGGCCGTTGTCCTCGTGGCTCGACAGGCTCGCCATTGGGGTTATGGTGTTCAATCTGATGACCCTTCCCAGGAAATTCCCTCAGTTTAACTTCGAAATCGGCTATTTGGGGCGGGATGTTGCCTCGAAACCTTAAGGGCCTCAGTTATACCGGGTAGATATTTCAGTTTCGGAGATGCTGGAATTGAGACCTTCAACTGGGGGGGCAATAGGTTTGTCCTGAAATTGCTAAAACCGGTTTGGTTCTCACACAACTTGAATTTTATATTCATATATGGGAAAGTTGTATAGCCCTGAAGGCGTCCTTGGAGGTTTTTAGGGTGTTAGACGAACCCCAAATGCCATTCGAGGTTCGTTGGTGGTCAGGCTGATGTTCTGTAAGGATAACCTTTTGTCATGAGAGAATTCTGGAATTCTGCAACAGGCCGCAGGATCATCGTCCTTGTGGCCCTTTCCATTCTGTTGACAGCCTTCGGTACTGCCGGATACATGCTCCTCCAGGATTACTCATTCATCGAAGCTCTCTATATGACGGTCCTAACCCTTTCGACCGTAGGGTTTACCGAGGTCCACCCGCTGGACACCAATGGTCGTATTTTCACGATAATCTTGATCCTGATGGGCGTCAGCTTCGTTGCTTTTTCGCTGGCCTACTTCAAATTTTGCTCGACGGAAACCTTCTGGCAACATACCGGAGGCGTAGATTGAAAAAAAAGCTCGATCAAATGGAAAATCACTACATAGTATGCGGCTATGGGGAGATGGGGCAGATAATCGTAGAGGAACTCCTCAAACATAAGGTCCCGGTCGTAATTATCGAGCCTGATGAATCGGCGCTTACAAAACTTAGGGAAAAGAATTTATTGCATCTTTCGGGAGATGCCACAGATGAGAGCAATCTGGTTTCTGCGGGGATACACCGAGCCAAAGGTTTGGTATCGGTAGTCAGCAGGGATTCGGAAAACGTATTTATCGTCCTAACCGCACGCGACCTCAACAAAGAACTGCTCATATTCGCACGCGCGGGGTCGGCCGGCACATGGAAAAGGCTTCTGAAGGCCGGCGCAAACAGGGTTGTTGCGCCATACGCCATCGGGGCGGCCCGGATTGCGCACAATATATTGAGACCAACCGTTACCGATTTCATCGAGCTTGCCCTGAGCGGGGAGGGAATGGAACTCGGGATGGAGGAAATCCGCATTCCGGAGAATTCTAAGCTGGCCGGAATTGAGCTTATGGCTTCAGGCATTCGAAGTAATTACGATTTGATCGTCATGGCCATAAAGCGAGCTGAAGGAACGATGGTATTCAATCCGCCTCCACAGGAGTTATTCCACGATGGAGACACCCTGGTGGTAATCGGCGCAGTTGGAAACCTGTCGCGTTTCGGGCAGGACCTATATGGCTGTGATTACCCCACCATGAGTCCGTGCCTATCCTAAAGTGTCTAATCTTTTTGACAAAAACCGGTCTACCCCAATATACTGCTGTGCCAAGCCTGCCCCGGACCTGATCCGGTGATCTCGGCAGGCCGCCCGGCCCTCGATGCGCCCGCCCGGGTAACTGCCCCTGTCTGGCCCATTGCCGGCAACTTTTGGCGATGAGGCCGATTTTTATTGTGCCCGCCTGCGATTACCTTTAAACAATAACTTCTGATTTAGTAAGCATTCAGGCGTGGAGACATAAAAATGGACGATGCGATGAAAGAAAAAGGCGTTGAGCTTTTGCGAAAGCTCAGTCAGGCACACGGCGCACCGGGGCAGGAAAACGAGGTGCGCCGGATTTTTCGAAGTGAACTTGGGGAAGGTGTTTTCACAGACAGGGCCGGAAACATCTTTTGCGAGCGCAAAGGCATTTCGGGCTATCCGCGGATACTTATTCCGGCACACATGGATGAGGTCGGCCTCATCGTGCAGACCATAATGGATGACGGCCTCATCAGGTTTCATGTGCTGGGCGGCTGGTGGGCTCATACGCTTCTTGCCAAACGAGTGCGAATCCGCACCAGGGAAGGGGTCGAAATCCCGGGCGTGATCGGCGCAAAGCCTCCTCATTTCCTCTCGGAGGCCGAGAGCGAAAAGGTGATGCAGATAGAAAACATGTTCATTGATGTGGGCGCACGTGATGCCGACGAGGTTCTGGCCTTCGGCATCCGGCTTGGAGACCCCATCGTGCCGGACAGCCCTTTTGTGCGGATGCACAACCCGGATCTGTTGCTCTCCAAGGCTTTCGATGACCGCGCCGGACTTTCGCTGATAGTCCACGCTGCGTTGGAGACAGCTAAGATGTCCCATCCGAATACGGTAATCTTTGCGGGCACCGTCCAGGAGGAAGTGGGAACGCGAGGGGCCAAGGCTGCCGCGTCATCTGCCGATCCCGACCTGGCCATTGTGGCTGAAGGCGCTCCAGCCGACGATCTGCCCGGCACCAGCAGACAGGAGCGGCAGGCAGCCATCGGCTCGGGCCCCCAGATCCGGTTTATGGACTCATCTGCGATCATGAATCGCGAATTCACCGAATTCGTGATCGAGACAGCGGAAAAAAACTCCATTCCCTACCAACTCGCTGTCAGGAGAAGAGGCGGGACCGATGCCGCACCCATCCACCTGCATGCTTCCGGGGTGCCCACTGTGGTTGTCGCTGTTCCGTCGCGCTACGTCCATACCCACAATACTATAATCGACATCACGGACTACTTGAACGCCCTGAAACTCATCCTGAAGCTGGTCGAAACTATTGACGGGGACACGGCAGGCAGGATCAGCTCTTTTAACGATTGATCCGGTCATTTCGGGCAAACAAACCCATGATTCTTTTTTATTACAGCTACCGCAATCTGCTGGTTCGGCGGCTCACCACCATTTTAACGGCTGGCGGCATGGGGCTGGTCATCTTTGTTTTCGCAACCGTTCTGATGCTTGCCGAAGGCTTTCAGCAAACCCTTATCACTTCGGGTAGCCCCGAAAACGCCGTTTTAATCCGCAGATCTGCCGAAACAGAGGTCCAGAGCATCGTCGAGCGCAAAGACGCAGCAATCATCGAGTCGTTGTCCCAAGTTGCCGTAGATAAGGACTGTCGGCTGCTTGCGGCTCGCGAAGCTGTCTTGCTGATAAGCCTTCCCAAAAAGGAGACCGGCTCACCATCAAATGTCCAGGTGCGGGGGGTAACCCACGGGATATCTCTCGAACTGCGGTCCCAGATCAAAATAGTCGCCGGACGCGAGTTCACTGCCGGTTCCTCTGAAATTCTGATCGGCCGAAATATCGCCAAAAAGTTCAGGGTCCCCGGTCTGGGCGGGACCATCAATTTCGTGGGGCGGGCCTGGACGGTTGCAGGCATTATGGAAGCAAGCGGCACAGCTTTCGACTCGGAAATCTGGGGAGACGTCGATACCCTGATGGGCGCCTTTAAACGGTCGGTTTATTCCTCCGTGATCATTCGGATGAGAGACCCTTCGGCCCTGCCGGAACTGAAGGAAATCGTGCTCAAAGACCCGCGCCTCGTCGAGGAGGCCAGGCGCGAGGACCAATACTACGAGGCCCAATCCGAACTGATGGCCAGATTTATCCGAATCCTTGGAATAAGCCTGACGCTCATTTTCAGCCTGGGGGCGATTACGGGGTCTATGATCACCATGTACGCGGCGGTCGCAGCGCGCACATCGGAGATCGGGACCCTTAGGGCGCTGGGGTTTCGCAGGGTCTTCATCCTGCTTGCCTTTCTTGCCGAGGCGCTATTCTTAAGTCTGCTCGGCGCCGTGATCGGCCTTGCGGGCGCTTCGTTCATGAACAAGCTAACGATCTCCACCATGAACTGGACCACCTTCTCCGAATTGACCTTCCGCTTTGTTCTGGACCGCCGCATAATTGCCAGCTCGGTCATATTTGCCGTTGTGATGGGAATAGCCGGAGGGGCGCTGCCGTCTATCAGGGCCGCCCGCATGAATATCGTTTCAGCGCTGCGGGCGAGATAGTTTCGAATAGTGAATAGTGAATAGTGAATAGTGAGTAGTGAATAGTGAGTAGTGAAGAGTGAAGAGTGAAAATTTCACCATCTGACTTCACCCTTCATGCTGGATTGGATAGGCCGGCCTGGTGAGACGCGCCGGCCGTTACTCTCATAAAGTTATCCGTTGGTGATAGGGCTTCTTGACCATCAGACGGTCCATTGACAGGCGGCCTCCTCCGGTAATCATAAGTGCGAGCGCCATGCCCATGACCAGCAGATGATATTCGAATCCCTCTCCATGCTGTTCGCCAAACCAGTTCATGAAAAAACCGTTGGGCCAGTGAACAAGGCAAATAGCTCCGATCATGTCGCAAAAAATCCCAAACGCGCACAACCTGGTCGCAAACCCGAAAATCAGACCCAACGCGCCGAGTGATTCGGCCGCGATGACGAGCAGCGTCAAAAACGCAGGAATGTGATAGCCCTTAGAGAAAGCTTCGATGGTACCCAAGACGCCGATGCCTCCGAACCACCCGAAAAGCTTCATTGCCCCGTGCGGGAGCATGACCGCCCCGAGGGTGACTCGAACGATAAGGTTCTGCCACGTGTCTTGAGTTCTTAAGAACCAATCCATTTCACCCCTCCATGGTTGCCGTATGACTTCGCACCCATAGTGCGCGAAAACATTTTTGAAGGACCGGACAAACAACTATCTTTACAGGGGCACCATTTTTCTTTAGCCTGCCGGTAGGGGTTTTTGCAAAAGATTCCATAAGGAAAGTTTTGGCCGCATGCATGATGAAACATGCCGGCAATTATCTCCCAATCCTATATACTATCAGGTGTTTTTATGGAAAGAGAAAAAAGAAAATCCTGTTTTGAAAAGATTGACATTTATCCGGTCACCTGTGAGCGGCTTTCCCTCGGCCGGTCCGACCTCGAAGTCCTCGATGGCCTCATAGAAGGCGGGGCGCTGATTGTTCAACTCAGGGAAAAAGATATCTGCGAGAGGGATTTTTTACGGCTGGCCGAAATATTCAGAGAACGCACAGCAAAGGCCGGCATGCTGCTCATAATCAATGACCGGGTTGATGTGGCCGTTGCCGTCGGCGCGGACGGAGTGCACCTCGGGCAGGAGGATTTCCCGGTTCCGGCAGCAAGAAAGATCGCCCCCGACCTGCTCATAGGAGCATCCTCGCACAACCTCCAGGAGGCCCTCCGTGCCCAGGATGAAGGCGCCGATTATGTCAACATCGGCCCCGTCTTTCCGACTGGAACCAAGGAAGGCGTGGAGCACTTCCTCGGTCCGGGGGCAATCGCGCAAATAGCCCCCCGTCTGCGAATTCCGTTTACCGTAATGGGCGGCATAAAGGAATCCAACATCAGGCAGGTCCTGGCGATGGGGGCAAGAAAGGTCGCCGTAGTGACGGCCCTGACGCAAGCCCCCGATATAGCGCAAGCCGTGAGATCCTTTCGAAGAATAATCAGTGGTGAGTAGCATTTTCCGGATTTTAAATAGAAGTTCAACGTGACCCTTCCCTAGCTCTTAACGCGAGAGAGGCAAAAAATGGCTCATTCGATCCGGGGAGAGCTATGGCTGGTTGAGCTGCTCAGGAAGCTCGGCTACCTCAAGCCTTCCCAACTGGCTGCCGTTGAAACAGCCGCTCGTCTTTGGCTCGGCCTCTAATCAACATACATAAAATCAGACTGAAAATCGGCCCAGGTGATTTTGCGCCTTGATTTTTTCAGTCTTAGCTTTATATTAGTTAGCACTCAACCAAAAAGAGTGCTAGTATGGTACTATCTATCGGGTCCCTTGTAAATTTACCAACAGAATCAAGGAGTGTAGCAGAATGGCATACAGACCGCTTCATGACAAAGTCATTATCAAACGTTTAGAGGAAGAGGAAAAGAGCGCCGGAGGCATCATCATTCCGGATACGGCCAAAGAAAAGCCCCAACAGGGCAAGGTGATCGCCGTTGGGACTGGAATCGTTCTCAAAGACGGCAAAACCATCCCGTTGCAGGTAAAGCCGGGCGACCGTGTGCTCTTTAGCAAGTACGGCGGCACGGAAGTCAAGTTCTTAGATGAAGATTACCTTGTGATGCGTGAAGACGACATCCTGGGTATTCTCGAATAATAGGCGCAAAGGCAAAGGAGGATCGAAAAGATGCCAGCCAAAGAGATCAAATACGACACCAAAGCAAGAGAAAAGTTGTTGCAGGGCGTTGACATTCTGGCCAATGCGGTCAAAATCACCCTCGGTCCGAGGGGACGCAACGTGGTGCTGGAAAAATCCTGGGGATCGCCCAACATCACCAAGGACGGCGTGACGGTGGCAAAGGAAATCGAACTGGAGGACAAGTTCGAGAACATGGGCGCTCAGATGGTCAAGGAAGTGGCGAGCAAGACCTCGGACGTCGCCGGTGACGGGACGACTACCGCCACGATCCTAGCGCAGGCCATTTTCCGCGAAGGCACAAAGCTGGTGACGGCAGGGCACAACCCGATGGCCCTCAAACGCGGAATTGAAAAATCGGTTGCGGTCGTCGTAGAAGAGCTGAAAAAGCTCAGCAAACCTATCAAGGACCAGAAAGAGATTGCCCAGGTCGGTAAGATAAGCGCCAACAACGACGCCACGATCGGGGATATCATCGCCGAAGCCATGAACAAGGTGGGCAAGGAAGGCGTAATCACGGTCGAAGAAGCCAAGAGCATGGAAACCACCCTGGATGTCGTGGAAGGCATGCAGTTCGACCGAGGATATATTTCTCCCTATTTCGTGACCGATCCCGAGCGGATGGAAGCGGTCCTCGACGATCCCGCCATCCTGATCAACGAGAAGAAAATCAGCAACATGAAAGACCTGTTGCCCGTTCTCGAGCAGATCGCCAAGATGGGCCGTCCGCTTCTGATAGTATCTGAAGACGTGGAAGGCGAAGCCCTGGCGACCCTGGTTGTAAACAAGCTGCGTGGTACGCTGAAGGTGTGCGCGGTTAAAGCCCCCGGTTTCGGCGACAGGCGCAAGGCGATGCTCGAAGACCTCGCTGTGCTTACCGGCGGCCAGGTAGTCAGCGAAGACATCGGGGTTAAACTTGAAAACGTTGCAATCAAAGACTTGGGGACCGCCAAGCGCGTCAATATCGACAAGGACAACACGACAATCGTTGACGGAGCGGGTTCGCGCCACGCAATCGAGGGCCGTGTGAAGCAAATTCGTGCCCAGATCGAGGAAACGACCTCTGACTACGACCGTGAAAAACTCCAGGAAAGGCTTGCCAAGTTGGTTGGAGGAGTCGCGGTAATCAAAGTTGGCGCGGCCACCGAAACGGAGATGAAGGAGAAGAAAGCGCGTGTCGAGGACGCACTGAACGCGACCAGGGCAGCCGTTGAGGAAGGGATTGTCCCGGGTGGGGGCGTTGCCCTTCTGCGCTGCGTGCCTGCGCTCGAGAAGTTGAAACTCGATAGTGAGGAACTCTTTGGCCTCAACATAGTCAGGCGGGCCCTGGAGGAGCCGATCCGGCAGATCGCTAACAACGCCGGTTTCGAAGGTTCGGTTGTTGTGGAACATGTAAAGAACGGTAGCGGAGCATTCGGTTTCAATGCAGAAACCGAAGAATACGGCGACCTCGTAGAACAAGGCGTGATGGACCCGACGAAGGTGGTTCGGTTCGCCCTCCAGAACGCGGCAAGCGTCGCATCGCTGATGCTCACCACTGAGGCCATCATCGCTGAAAAGCCGAAAAAGAAATCTCCCCCTATGCCCGGCGGCGGCGGTATGGGCGGCATGGGCGGTATGGGAGGAATGGGTGGAATGGGCGGTATGGGCGGTATGGACGACATGTATTGATGCCTGTAACCCATGGTGCAGGGCGGGCAGTTTTTGATCTGGATTTTTTGACCTCAAAGAAGCCCGTCCCCAACACCTGTGAGAGAGTCTAAAAAACCAGGGCGGATATCCTTCGCCCTGGTTTTTGCGGTTTAGGGCTTGTTTACGGACAAGCCCTATATCCTCCGGATGCTTTTCGTTGGATGTTGATATTGATTAACTGCTCTAACAAAAGGTGGAGTGGTATGCGGAAATCGACCGTTGTTGCAGGACTGGTTCTTTTTGTGGCTTTCGCGCTTACGCCCCTGTCGTGGAGCGCCGACATCATCAAAATCGGCTTCAACATTCCAATGACTGGAGACATTCCCAAGGTTGGTGAATCGTCCAAATACGCCGCAGAGATCCGGGTCGCCGAGATTAATGGGGCTGGCGGCCTTAAGGTGGGTGACAAGACTTACAGGCTCCAGTTTCTTTACGAAGACAACGAGTCCAAGGCCGAATCCGCAGTAGCCGCAGCGCTCAAGCTGATAACCCAGGACCAGGTGCTCGGAATCATCGGCCCGCAAGCGAGCAAGCAGGCGATACCTGCCGGCGACGTCTGCAACTCCAACAAGACCCCCATGATCTCTGCCTGGTCAACCAATCCCCACACGACCGAAAACAGGCCTTACGTTTTCAGGGCCTGCTTCCTGGATGCTTTCCAGGGACCGGTTGTGGCGAAATTCGCAAGCGAGGAATTCAGGGCCAAAAAAGCGGCTGTTCTCTATGATATCTCAAGCGATTATCCCAAGGGGCTTGCCGAGTTCTTCAAGGGGGCCTTCGAGAAGATCAACGGGCCCGGTTCGGTCGTTGCGTTCGAAACTTTCACTCACGGCGACAAAGATTTCAGTGCACAGTTGACCACGATATCCAAGTCCGGCGCGGATGTTCTTTTTACTCCGCAGTACTACGATGAAGTTCCCCTCATCGTCAGACAGGCGCGCGAACTTGGGTGGAACAAGCCTATAGTCGGAAGCGACAGTTGGGGTTCGGCCGAACTGATGAACCTTTGCGGCGACGCCTGCAAGGGATCTTTCTTCAGCACCCATTATGCCGCTGCCGGCGCGAAGGGCGCGACCAATGAGTTTATCGACAAGTACCGGGTCAAATACGGTTATGTTCCCGATGAGGTAGCGGCGCTTACCTGGGACGCAATAAACCTGATGTGCCTGGCTATCCAGAATACCGGGGGGCTTACCGGCAACATCGAAAAGGACCGCGAAGCCGTTAAGGATAAGCTCACCGAGGTAAAAGATTTCGACGGTATTACGGGCAAGATGACTTTCACCCCGGGAGGAAACCCGACTAAGTGCGCCGTAATAGTCAGGATCAGTGACAAGGGGGACTTTGAATTTTATAAGTCCGTTTGTCCATGAAGCGGGTGGGGAGACGGAAGCAGCCATGAGTGGTAGGCGTGAGAGTTATGGTTCATCCTAATGTCATTGCTAATATCCATTTTCAAGCGCTGAGCCCTAGGCTCATTACTGGCCCCTATCCTCATTAACCAAGCGTGTATGCCTGGGGTGCGGCATCCCAAGTACGGCCATCCAGTAAGCGGCCGTTGTGCTTCTTGCTTCCCTTTTTCCCATCAACGCTCCACCCGCCCCACTGCTTGAAGAAAAAAGCAGTCCTCTGCTCGTCGCACATGCGCTTGATATTCACCACCCACTCGGGATTCATCCGCCGCGCTTTCGGGCCGGATTCCCCTCCTACAATGACCCAATGCATTCCGGTCAAATCGATCTCGGCAAGGTTTTCTAGCAATGGCTCTGCAGAAATAAAACGGACATAAGCAGATATTCGCCGCAGGGCGTCAAGACGAGGCAGACCGTGAGCGCTATTCTCTACAGTCACGCCCAGCCAGGCATTGCGGGGAGGCTGCCTCATACGAAAAAACTCCGCCATTCGCTCCGCTCTCTTAGTCAAAATCTGGAAAATGTGTTGAGGCGCCTGCCGAATTACCTCTAGCACCCTCACGAGGTAATCGTCAGGAATCTCTTCGTGGAACAGATCGCTCATAGAATTAACAAAATACACCGTAGGGCGTTTGCGTATCATGGGTTCTTGGAGCCGCTCGGGAAGAAGTGTCAGTCGAAACCCTTTCTCATAACCCTTAACACGCATACCCTGGAGGCGTCTGGCCATAACTTCGGCGTAGCAGTTGGCGCAGCCGGGGGAAATCTTGCTGCAGCCGACAGCCGGGTTCCAGGTCTGCTCTGTCCATTCAATCGAGGTTTTGCTGCTCATGACTTTTCCCTCACAAGGCGTTCGCCCTTGTTGCCGTGTTCGGTAAAATGGACAAATTTGGTGCGCCTTTTGCCCGTTGCATCGAGGTTTTTTACCCTGCCTTCTCTTTCCAACTCATGAAATGCAGCCTGGAAATCACTTTCAAACCATCCGGTTTCTTCGATCATGTCGGCCAATTCCTCAATGCCAAACCATCGTGGTGTAGAGGAAAGTCTATTGAGCCAGTAGGCTTTAATTTCTGAGACAACCGTTCGCTTCTCTGTGCCAATTGATGAGGATGCCGAAAACATTTCGCGCTGCCCACTCCGAGACTCCCGATCTTCTTGCTTAGCCTGCGCCCGAGCACGACGCTGGACAAGGTCAAGTTTCTCAGAAGCATTCATGAACACGGTTATGCCCTTCGGATGTCGCGTCAGGTATACCAAATGGTAAAGGGTTCGGTCGATAGTTGGATAAAGCACCGGCACAGAGACTGCACGGGGCTTTCCTCCTCTTGCCGGCAAAATCTTCTTGAGTTGCTGCTTGTAGAGATCGATGAGATACGCTTCCCTTTGCTCGGGTGATAGACTTACTGTGTCTCGTACCTCACCGAAAATGGCCAACATGTCTTCCCGGAAGGACTCTTGGGGGAGAGTCCGAGACAAAAAATCGTACATGAAGTTGATAAGGAATTCTGAGTTGGTCCGCTGCAAGAGCGGGGTAAGCGTTGGTATTTCAACCACGTTTTTCCATCCTTTGGGATCAACGAAAAAGAATGTGAAATCGTGAGGTCCACACCATTCGAGCATCGAAGCCCGCGGTTCGAAAAAATCTCCATGGAAAGCTGAGGTCGATATTCCAGTCTGCTGAAAACCGGCTAGATGATCTTGGAGTTTTTTAAAGGCGATTTCATTCCTTTCAATGAATAGGGCATGAAACTCCACATCCCTACCCATTTTCTTAAGGCCCTCCCGTGATTTTTGGAAAATCCTCAGAGCGATGCCAATGGACGTGTCTTGGAGGTCGGCACTGTCTTCCTGCCATGGGCCTGAGAAGCAATCCACATAGCGAATGCTCCTCTGATTTAGGCCAATAATTATGAATAGTCGTTGAAGATAAATTTCAAGAAGGCGGTGCTTGACAAATGCCTGCTCGCGTCCGTGGTAGCTTACCGGGACTGGCATATGCATCCTCGTGCGGGAGTTTTTCTACACCTCACCTCAGAATCCATCGGAAGGAAAAGAGTGGCAAAATGCCTCTATTCTGCCTCATCTCCCCCTTGGGAGCAAACTTATTTACCTTCTTTCCCAAATCCAGCAAGCCTCTATGTACTCGTCGTATCCATTACACCAAAAGCTCTGCCGATGGAAGAAAACATTGGAACGGACTGGTTTTAACACGTTCGCGGCCGGATGAAAGAACCTGTTGAATTTCCCTTTGAAGCGCCTTGATACATGGTTATATGTGCGGCTCGCTTTCCGGCCCGCCACAATTACTTGGAAACCTACCCTCCTATCTGATATTTTACCGTCGGCGGCTTTTGCAGACATGTCCGGGGCCTATCACCTGAAACTCTTTTTTCCCAAAGGGTACTGCTTGTTTCTAGAAACATTTACCCAGAACCTGCTTAACGCCCTGCAGTGGGGGAGCTTCTACGCCCTGATCGCTCTGGGCTATACGATGGTCTACGGGGTGTTGCTCCTGATCAACTTCGCCCACGGGGACATATTCATGGTGGGGGCTTATACCGGTTTTTTTGTAGCTTCTCTTCTGCTCGGCCGCTATGCGGGGTTTTCGCCCGGACTCCCGCCGGCCCTTATTTTCGGCCTGACCGTGATGATCACCATGATAATTACATCGGGAGTCGGCGTCGCCATCGAGCGGGTTGCCTACCGTCCCCTGCGGCGCAAGGGCGCATCGCGTCTCTATGTCGTGATTACGGCCCTTATGTGCGGTCTGATCCTTGAGAACGGCAATCTGGCCATTCTTGGGGCCAGCCGCCGCAGCTTTCCCCAGCTTTTTTCAAATGAAGTTCATAACGTCGCGGGGATAACTTTCACCAACATCAAAATACTGGTGATCCTCACCACGGTTCTGGTTTTCGTTCTGATCGAGACAATAGTGCGAAAGACCAGGATCGGAATGGCGATGCGCGCCATCTCCTACGACAGGATGGCCGTGCCGTTGATGGGCATTCCGCTGGATACGGTCATCGTGTTCACTTTTGTCCTGGGATCTTCAATGGCGGCCCTTGCAGGAGTGCTTTTCGCCACCGCCTACCCGGTGCTCGACCCCTATATGGGGGCGCTCGTCGGCTGGAAGGCTTTCATTGCGGCCGTTCTGGGCGGGATTGGGGAAATACGCGGCGCCATTGCTGGGGGATTTCTCCTCGGGTTCGTTGAAATATTCGTTGCAGCTTTCTTTCCATCGACTCTTCGCGATCTTATTGCTTTCAGCATTCTGCTGGTATTCCTCAGCATAAAGCCCACAGGAATTTTCGGTGTGGCAAGGGCCACAAAGATTTAGGCAGCTATGCGCAATTACAGCTCCGTTCTATCCTACACGACACTTTGCGCCCTTGGTGTGCTCGCCACCAAACTCGGCATTTTGAACGCATACATGCAGCTCGTTCTGATGTATGTGGGGATAAATATAATCCTGTCAACTTCGCTCAACCTGGTGAACGGGTACATGGGCGAGTTCTCGGTCGGGCATGCGGGATTTATGGCCGTCGGGGCCTATGTCACCTCGATTCTAAACGTTATGCTGTTCACGAGCAGCTCGACTTTCGGGCCGCCCCTGCTTTCCCCTTCCAGCGCAATTTATCTTTTCCCGGTTACCCTCATTGCCGGCGGCGCCGCAGCGGCCCTTGCAGGGCTGCTCGTCGCGGTGCCCTCTTTCAAGACGCGGGGCGACTACCTTGCGATTATAACCCTGGCCGTTAACTATATCGTCAAAAGCTCTATAGAGAACATCCAGCCGATAGGCGGTGCGCGCGGTTTCATGGGCATGCGCAACGTGATCGATTCAATGGAAAAGGTTTTAAATCTTCCCTGGACCATGATCTGGGTCTTCATATCGGTCGGGGTGACTGTTTGGATAATCCATAGACTTGTAAATTCGACCTACGGCAAAGGCATTGTCGCGCTCAGGGACGACGAAATTGCGGCCGAGATAATGGGCGTAAATACGAAGCGCATGAAGATAGTGGCTTTCATGCTCTCCTCGGGGTTAGCAGGAATAGCGGGGGGCCTGTTCGCGCACGTGCTGGGATACATAAACCCCGGAAGCTTCACTATCATGAAGTCGACCGAAGTGCTGGTTATGGTTTATCTCGGCGGAATGGGATCGTTAAGCGGCTCGGTGATCAGCGCGATTATCTTTACGCTTGCGCTCGAAGCGTTTCGGCCGCTCCAGGTCGTAAAATGGGTCGTGGTGCCGCTTCTGCTCATTCTTCTAATGATCTTCCGGACCGAGGGGATCATGGGACACAGGGAACTCACCGACATTTTCCCGAACCTGCGCAGGTGGTTTGCGCCAAGAGAAGGGCGGCCGTAAAATGGCTCTTCTGGAAATAAAACACCTGACTCACTTTTTCGGCGGTCTGAGGGCGGTATACGATCTTAACCTGACCCTGCAGGGCGGTGAGCTGATGGGCCTCATAGGTCCTAACGGCGCCGGCAAGACGACCGTCTTCAATATGGTGAGCGGTTTTTACCGTCCATCGGAAGGTCAAATCCGATTCCTGGACCACGATTTAGGCGGCCTGCGGCCTCACCAGGTTACGGCCCTGGGAATAGCGCGCACGTTCCAGAATATCCGCCTTTGGAACAGCCTGAGCGTTTTCGAAAACATTTGTGTCTCTCAGCATTATCAGCTCGGTTACGGGTTTTTACAATCGGTGTTGCGTACCCCGGGGTCAGTAAGAAGCGAGCGGCGGGTCAAAAAGAGGGCTGAAGAGCTCATGGATTTGCTGGGGCTTCGGCCATACGCGCTCGAATTTCCAAAAAACCTTCCCTACGGGCTTCAGCGGCGTGTGGAGATTGGCCGCGCCCTGTCGCTTCGGCCCATGCTCCTTCTGCTCGATGAACCGGCCGCGGGGATGAACCCTGGTGAAGTCGGCGGGCTCATAGAAATGATCCGGTGGATTCGAGACGAATTCAAGCTGACGATCTTGTTGATAGAGCACCAGATGCGGGTGGTGATGAACGTCTGCGAGAACATGAAAGTACTGGATTTCGGCGAAACGATCGCCGAGGGCCGGCCGGATGAAATAAGGGCTAACCGCCGCGTCATTGAGGCCTATCTGGGAGAAGAAGGACCGGTCGATGCTCGAGGTAGTTGATCTTCACGTCAAATACGGAAACATCGAGGTGCTGCACGGGATATCCTTTCGTGTTGACGAGGGTGAGATAGTCGCGCTGCTTGGCGCCAACGGCGCAGGTAAATCCACCACTCTTATGAGCATCATGCGTCTTGGGCCCCCCGAAGGACCCCAGGTGAGCAAAGGTGAAATAAAATTCAAAGGGACCGACCTTCTGCCGGTCCCCGCGCATACCCTTGTATCAAAGTACGGAATCGGCCTTGTGCCGGAGGGCAGGCATATTTTCGGAAACCTCACGGTTTTTGAAAACCTGAAGCTGGCAACGTTTGCAAGAAATGACCGGGAGCAGATTCAAAGGGACTATGAACGTGTTTTTGCGCTCTTTCCACGCCTGGCCGACCGTAAATCTCAAAGAGGAGACCTGCTTAGCGGCGGCGAGCAGCAGATGCTCGCAGTCGGGCGGGCTTTTATGAGCGGCGCCGGATTCGTCCTGCTCGATGAGCCTTCGATGGGATTGTCGCCTCTTCTTATGGTTGAACTTTTTCGGGTGCTAAAGAAACTGAACGAGAGCGGCACAACTATTTTAGTTGTGGAACAAAACGCACGAATCGCGTTAAAGTACGCTAATCGGGCTTATGTTCTGGAAGCCGGCAAAATTGTGCTCGAAGGCCAATCGCAGGCGTTGTCGGAAAATCCCGAGGTTCAGAAAGCATATCTGGGGTGAGTTTAAATGATGAAAATACTTATTTGCGACGGACTCGATAAAAGCGGTCTGGAGATTTTGCGCTCGGCCGAAGGGGTTGAGGCGGATACGCCCGAGGGGCTTGGCGCGGCTGAAATCAAGGCGATTTTGCCCGAATACGACGCCATGATCGTGCGCAGCCGCACCGTGGTTACCGCCGATCTGATCGAAAGCTCTCAGCGGCTCAAAGTGGTCGGCAGGGCAGGTACGGGCGTGGACAATATAGACGTCGAAGCGGCCAGCGCGCGGGGGATCCTGGTCATGAACACTCCGGGGGCAAACGCCATGGCCGCCGCCGAGCATACCCTGGCATTAATGCTCGCACTGGCGCGACACATCCCGCAGGCGACCGGATCTATGCGTAATGGGCTGTGGGAAAAGAAGAAATTTGTCGGAACCGAGCTTTATCACCAGACCCTGGGCATAGTGGGTCTTGGGATGGTAGGCTCGATTGTCGCCGACCGCGCCCTTGCAATGAAAATGAGGGTCCTTGTCCATGACCCGCACATTGTGCCGGAGATGGCGGCGGTTTTGGGCGCCGAGTATGTCTCACTTGACGATCTGCTCGCCGGATCGGATTTCATTACCCTGCACACGCCCCTAACCGAGGAGACCCATTGGATACTGAACCGGAAGACCCTGGCAAAGACCAAACCAGGCGTGCGCATTATCAACTGCGCCCGCGGCGGGCTGATAGATGAGCAAGCGCTCAGCGAGTTTCTCTCCAAGGGGCATGTGGCTGGGGCCGCGCTCGATGTTTTCGAAAAAGAGCCTCCCGCCGGGAGTCCTTTGCTCGATATGCCCAACGTTATTTTTACACCTCACCTTGGGGCCTCCAGCCTGCAAGCGCAGGAAAACGTCTCTCTGGAAATCGCCTCCCAGATTCTGGACTACCTGCAGCGCGGTCTGATTCGAAACGCCATTAACTTCCCGTCGATCAGCATGAAGGACTACGACAAAATGCGTCCATACCTGCTGCTGGCCGAGCGGCTCGGCAATCTCCAGGGGCAGCTTTGCAGGGCGGTGCAAAAGCTCGAGATCATCTATGCGGGCTCGGACCTACAGGAGGTCCCGATACAGCCCCTTACTCAGACCGTAATCAAGGGGCTGCTCGACCCGATCATGGCCGAGAAGGTGAACCTTATAAACGCGCCTCTTATTCTCAAACAACGCGGGATTGAGCTTACAGCGTCCACGACTTCCCAGTCGAGGGGTTATACCGGCGAGATCACGGTAAAGGTAAAGGGGTGCGGAAAAGAGGAATATTCCGCCTCGGGAGCGGTCTTTCCGGGACAGGAGGTCCGGCTCGTTCGGCTGAACGACTATATGCTGGAGGCGGAACTGGAAGGAATCAACCTCATTATCCAGAACCTGGACAAACCGGGGACCATCGGCCACATTGGGACGACGCTCGGAAATTTCAGCGTGAATATCGCCAACATGCACCTCGCCCGCAGCCGTGAAAGGGACAGGGCAATCGCTATAGTACGGCTCGACAACGAAGCTCCCACGGAGGCGCAGGAAATCCTTCGAACGCACCCAAGCATTATTTCCGTGCAGCAGGTGAAGCTGTAGAACAGTGAACAGTGAATAGTGAACAGAAAGGGCGTCTCCTTTTTGCTCACTGAGTTGAGTTTTCGGATGCAAAAATATTTCGGACCCCAAGGAATTCTGGCGTCAAAAGTTCAAGGTTTCGAGTACCGTCAGGGCCAGCTTGAAATGGCTCAGGCAGTTTTGGAATGCTTTCGTTCGCGGACCCCGCTTATGGCAGAGGCCGGCACCGGCACCGGCAAGACCTGGGCATATCTGGTTCCGGCCATACTCAGTGGCAAAAAAGTGGTCGTATCGACCGGCACAAAGACGCTTCAGGACCAAATCCTCGATCACGATATTCCCTTTCTCAAGAAAAACATCGATCCAAAACTAAAGGCCGTCTGCCTCAAGGGACGCAGAAATTACCTGTGCCGGCGCAGGTTCCTGGAGTTCTGCTATCAACCTACGCTCTGGAACAAGGAGGAGGCGAGGCTTTTTCGCCGATTCCAGAAGTGGGCGGCAACATCAAATACGGGTGAGCGTTCCGAAATCGATTGGCTGCCGGATAACTTCCGGACCTGGAACGAGGTCTGTTCGAACTCCGAGCATTGCCTGGGCCAGCAGTGCTCGGAATTTTCCCGATGCCATCTGACACGGGTGAGAAACGAGGCGGCCCGCGCCAACATAGTGCTGGTAAATCACCATTTGTTTTTCGCGGACCTCGCACTGCGCCGCAGAGGTTTGGGCGAGGTCATTCCGGAATACGAAGCCGTTGTTTTCGACGAAGCCCACCAGTTGGAGGATGTGGTTGGCGAGTATTTTGGAATCCACTTCAGCAGCTTCTCAATAGCGCAACTCGGCCAGGATATATTGAAAGAATGCCGCCGCGACTCAAAGAAGCTCAATTTGAAGGCAATTCAAACAGTCGGGCAGCAACTCGAGGTCTTAAGCCGGCTCTTCTACCACAACCTGGCCCAGGCCGGAAAAGCGACAGGGCGTTTTCGCTTCGAGCCGGCAAAAGCCGGCAACGATTTCGCCGGCGCGTGCCGCCAGATTGCTCACGCCCTGGATGAGCTTCCCGCCATGATTGAACCTTTTGCCGAAAAGGCCGAAAACCTCGGCTGCGCCGGCCGGCGTGCAGGCGAGCTCTCGACCGCGCTCCAGCTGCTTGTCGAACAGAAGGATCAATCCCTGGTATACTGGCATGAGCTTACGCAACAGGGGGTCTTTCTGAATGCAACGCCCATAGACATCGGGCCCGTGCTCAACGAATTTCTTTTCCCCGCTACTCCCTCGGTAGTGATGACATCGGCCACCCTGTCTGTGGCCGGGGGGTTCGAATATCTGCGAAGCTCGCTCGGGGTGCCCCCTGAAGGCCGTGAACTGTTGCTGCGTTCGCCGTTCGAGTATGAGCGGCAGGCCATAGCTTACATACCCGCGCGTTTCCCGGCGCCCAACGACAGGGAGTTTTGCGCTCAAATGGGCGCCCAGGCCGCTGAAATCATCGAAAAGACCCGCGGGCGGACCCTTTTTCTGTTCACCAGCTACAGAAACATGTATGAGGTTCACAAACTCTTTGAGGGCAAAATTTCGTTCCCGCTCCTCGTCCAGGGGCAAAAAGCCAAACGCGCCCTTCTGCAGGAGTTCAAGGACAAGGTCGATTCGGTCCTCCTGGCTACCAGTTCCTTCTGGCAGGGAATAGATGTGCCGGGAGAGGCGCTGAGCTGCGTTATCATTGACAAATTACCGTTCGAAGTTCCGGACGACCCGGTGATTGCGGCCAGAGTGGACCGTATCGCCCGCATTGGTGGCAACGCCTTTTATGAATACCAGGTGCCCAGGGCAGCAATCCAGTTGAAGCAGGGAATAGGACGGCTGATCAGGTCTTCGAAGGACCGCGGCGTAATAGCGGTTTTCGACATTCGGATGCTGACCAAAAGCTACGGACAGGTCTTCGTTAAAAGCCTCCCGCCCTGCCGGGTGGTACATTCTCTTGATGAAATCGAGACCTTTCTGAAAAGCTCTTGATTTCGGTCCGGTTTATTCTTGGCACAATTCAAACATAACCTGTGTCCGTCCGGAAACACCGGATTTGACCGGAGGCAGTTTGCGATTCGGGCCCGAGGGTCCGGAAAAAGGGGGGTAGGATGCGGAAAATACTTCTGGCGGTGGATGGATCTCAAACAGGGCTAGATGCGGTATCGATCCTGGGGCGGCTGCTCAAAAACCAGGCAGATATGAAGATAGTGCTCCTTCATTGCGTTCAGCAGATTTCCACACTCCTTCCGGAGGACCTCTGCGCGGACATCGAGGAGACCAGCAGGCTCGCTTTCAAGGATCAGGAAAAGGTCGGCAAAGCCGTTCTCCGGGCCTCCGTGAGCAGGCTGACCGATGCGGGGTTCCCGGAAGCTGACGTTGAGCTTCGGATGAAACTCGACAGCTTGGACCCGGCTATGGACATAATCGCTCAGGCGGATATCGAGAGAATCCGGACGATAGTAGTCGGCAGGCGCGGGAGGAGCCAGCTTGGGGCGCTGCTGCTCGGGAGCATCTCCGGGAAGGTGGCCCAGTACGCGCGCGACAAGATCGTATGGATCGTGGATACCCCTGTGAACGAGTCCATGAAAGTGCTGATAGCAATGGAAGGGGTCCCGGAAGTCCGGGAGCTGTCATACTATACGGCCGAGCTGTTTGGTACTTGTCCGGGATTGAGCTACGCCTTTATGCACATTATGCCCCCGGTCCCGCCCAAGTTCTGGGATGACGGCCACATTCTCGACTCGGCGGAACAGAAAGACAGGAAGGGCCGAATCGAAAAATGGAAGACCGGGTGGGTCGACTCGGTAAGCCGGTACATGTCGGAGGGACGCGATCTGCTGCTGGAGCGGGGAGTAGGAGAGCAGAACGTGGAAAGGCTGATACTCGAGACAAAGGAAGGCATTGCGCGGGACCTTCTCAACGAAATCGACGCGCACAGGTTCCAGATCGTGGTCATGGGTAAGAAGAGCTTCCGCGAGCGAAAGCCATTCCTCATGGGAAGCCATGCCTCCAAGATACTGCAAAACACCAAGGGGGTCATTCTGTGCCTGGTGAGTTAGGCGGTGAGACCGCCAGCCAACTTGGCCACTGCTTTCAGCGGTGCCCGCAGAGACTTCGGCTGGCTGTACTTGCGTAGACGTCCCGATCCGGCAGAAATTTCGTGTCCCCAAAGGTGCGATGTGAATCTCTTCGGCAGTCACGACGTCGATGACATATTGGATACTTGCACGAATATCTTCTGCTATTCGCTCTTTCATGATTTTCGCCTCCATGTCCTTCCGCCGGCAAGGCCGTGCACGGAAAAACCGGCCCTGGGCAGGCGGGATTTCTTCGTGCCCGCCTAAAGACGGGCAACGCTCCGCTTTTGCCCGCTCCTGATTGCCAGACTATTCTTACATCACGGACAAAAAAAGAATCGCGATTTCTCACCGTCGATGATTTCGAAACAGAACGGCACGAAAGCTTATTTCGGCCTGCGCCCATGAACTGATTGGCACACCCCTTGCTCACTGTTTCTACGCGGCGTGGCAGGTGTTGCCGCAGAGCCGCATAGCATGCAGAGAAGGCTGACACGGTGAGAAGGAGGCGGGGTGAGGGTTTTTCCCCATGTCTCCGTGTATTGCGGTCCCCTCTGCGTTCCCTGCATCTTTGCAGTAGACCTTTGCTTGGAATGGACCATCTTTGGATTACTCTATAACGGCGGTTTTAGTGGGATGAGTAAACTCAAAACACTGTTTGTGATCCTGCTTGCTGCCTGCATAACAGCAGGCGTTGCCGTGCCCTGGTGTGAGGCTGCTGCCAAGGAAAGCCCGAAAACCAAGATAACGAACCTGCGCTCTTCTGTTAAAGGGAAACGAACATGTCTGATTTTTGACGCCGAAGGCGCGAGGCCAAAACAGATCGGTCCTCCGTCGGCCGATGGGATTTCCGTTTTCTTTTCGCAGATCACTGCAAAACCCCCCGACAAAGTATTCAAAGACAGCAAGATCGCGGCAAAGGAGGTCAAATTCAAGCTTGAGAGCGGCTCTCTTGAAGTCCTGTTCCGTGAGAACAATACCTTGGTTTCTTCCCATGTTAGACCGGGGGTAAACGGAAAATACACTTTGACTCTGGAGTTGACCCCTGGCGTGAAAACCCCCGAACCCCAAGCCGCTGTCGGTAAGCCAACATCCGAGCCTACTGAAAAGTCCGTGGAAAAAGCGCCGTCGATTGAGGTAAGAAAGGTCGAGACCTCAGAGCTGTTCGCGCCCAAAGCCTCACAGCAGATCAGAAACGCAGCCGCCAAGGCGCAGGCCTCAAAAGAAAGCGAGTCTCCGCGTCCCGCCGGGCCCGCCTCGAAGCCTCCGGTCTATGCCGAACCCGGTGCAAAAGGGCTTGCCCTTTACGCGAGCGCAAACGAGAAATTCGAGAACTGTTCTCGAAACCTCGTATTTTGCACCTCGCAGATAATCGAAGCATACGATGAGGCGCTAAGAGCAGGCCCCCTGTCCTCACAAGCCCCATTGGCGATTTACAGATCGGCCCTTGCTAACTCCATGATGGGAAACTATGTAAAAGCGGACAGACTGTTCAGGCATGTAACCTCGAGTTGGCCGGACCATCCCGTCGCATCCAGATGTTGGATCGGCATAGGGGATATCTACAATAAAAAGCAGGCGTCCGTGGAGGCGATGGAGGCGTTTCGCTGGGCTCTGCGCTGTGCGTCGGAAAAAGATGACAAGGCGGCTGCATACTATGAACTTGGCAAGGTGTACCTGATTCTGGGGGCGAACAAAGAAGCCTTGGAGATGCTCCAAAACTGCATGGCTGAGCAACCTAACTACTACATGAAAAATCCCGATGTTTTCCGTTTCATAGGAGAGGCGCATTTTGCGCTCGGACACACCGAAGCGGCAAAAGAACACCTGCTCCGATACGTAAATGACCAGGAAAACGCTCCCGATCAGGACATCATTTTGGCTAAGATCGCCGAGATTTTTTTGATACACGGGGAACTGGATGCTGCAAACAAGATTTATGCTTTTGTCCACAAGTATTACACCGATTCCGAAGGAGACCTGATCTGCAGGGTGCGCCAGGGCGAGTTGTCGGAAAAAGACGATCTGGATCAGGCTATTAAAATCTATGAGGATCTCCGCAGCAAAGATCTCTCCCCAAGCCTGCGAAGGATCGTTTTAATGAAACTGGCAGCGCTGAACCTGAAAAGATGCGATCTTGCGTGCAGTTTGGACCTCATGGATGAAGCTTTTCCGGCCAAAAACGACGGCTCCTCCCCCCCGGGGACCGCAGCCCTTAGGGAAAGGATTCTCTGCGACCTTGTCAGGCAATACTTTTCCGACAAGGACTTCGTCAAGGTAGTTCAGTTGCATGACAAATACAGCCGCGTTTTCGATTCGATCCAATCGCCGGACGTGCTGGAACAGGTTGCGGAAAGCTTCGCTTCGTTGAAGTTTTACGCGAATGCGCTTCCAATCTACGACAAGCTGATTGCAAAGGGCCAGAAAAAGGGAGACGACCTGTTGCTCCGGTGCGCCTTATATGCGCTTCGCCTCAATGATAACGACAGGTGTTTACAGTTTTGCAAACCGGTCCAAAGCGATGCCATGGACCTGAAGAAATCCGAGATACTCGGACACATTTTATACCGCGAGCACAAATATGCTGATGCCGCGAAATCTTTTGGAAAAGTCTTCGAGAAGGTGAAAGACTTCGAGTTGAAAGACCCGGATTCTTTTACTGCCTACGGCTATTGTCTCTTCCAGGCCAAAAAGTTCGATGAAGCCGTTCCCGTTCTGCAAAAGGCATTGCTTAGGGTAAAAGAGGACGATGCCTATGCCAGGCGCTCGACTCTGCTGATGCTGGGCAAGTGTTTCGCCGAACAGAAGCAATTGGACAAAGCGGCGGAAGCGATGGAGGCCGCAGTCGAGGTTTCCGGGGAAGATCAGAAAAACGAGCTTATCTATGAAATTTCGAAGTTCTATATGGCGGCTGGCCAGACGGATAAAGCTATAGGGAGCCTGAACCGGATTAAGGCTACCGAGCATCCTTTCTGGGGCGCGGTGGCCCAACAGCAGCTCAATTCAATTAATATGAGCCAGGGCAACGCAGTCAAATGACATTCAAGCAGGCAGACCGATGAACGTACTGCTGGTTGAAACAGATTCAGACGATGCCGGAAAACTTACCTCTTATCTGAGAGATCAGGGGCATTTGTGTTTTCTGACCGACTCGGCCAAGTCTGCGAAAAGCCTGTTGAAAAAGGAATCCCCCGGGCTCGTGCTCCTTCATTTGAACGGCAACGCCGCCCAAACGCAGGATATTCTTGAGAGCGCCCGAAATATGGAGCCGCCGGTGCCGGTGATCGTACTCACCCGAAAACCAAAGCTCGACGACGCCGTTCAGAGCGTCAAGAATGGGGCCTACGATTTCTGGACCAAGCCCTTTGCACCTGAGCGCCTGGCAAAGGAGATCGAACTTATCCAGGGAGCAAAACAGAGGACCGCTACACTACCTACGCTCCAGGCCCAGGACGATCCTATAATCTCCCGGGACCCGGTCTTGTGCTCGATCAAGGCCCTTGCCAGGAAAATCGCCCCAAGCAACGCGACCGTGCTCATACAGGGGGAAAGCGGGACAGGCAAAGAACTTTTTGCCCGCTACATTCACAATCAAAGCGGCAGAGAAGATAAGCCTTTCGTCGCGCTAAACTGTGCCGCACTTCCGGAAACTCTTCTGGAGAGCGAACTGTTCGGGTACGAAAAAGGGGCATTTACAGGGGCGATCAGGAACAGGGAAGGCAAATTCGAACTGGCGCACACCGGGACACTTCTGCTCGATGAAGTTACCGAGATCCCTCTTCATCTCCAGGCAAAGCTGCTGCGAGTCCTCCAGGAAAACGAAGTGGACCGGCTGGGTGGCAAATATCCCGTCCCGGTTGACGTCAGAGTCATTGCGACCACTAATGTCAGGATCGAAGACCTGGTTAAGGAAGCAAAATTCCGAAAAGACCTCTACTACCGTCTAAATGTGATACCGTTCAGAATCCCTGCTCTAAGCGAGCGTCCGGGCGACATAGTGGGGTTGGCGGAGTTTTTCCTTGCCAAGTACAGCGCCCAAAACGGTTCCAAAATCAACTCTTTTGCCCCCGAAGCGCTGAGAAAGCTTGCAGACTATTCATGGCCGGGCAATGTCCGGGAACTTCAAAACGTGGTGCAGCGCGCGGTGCTGATTTCGGACTCGCCTGTGGTAAGCCCGGATTACATAATCCTGGACTCGGGGTTGGACAAGGGCTCCCCACAGTCTTCGGGGTTTTCCCTCATGCCTCTTTGCGAAGTGGAAAAGATGATGATCGAAAAGGCCCTTTCCACTGTTGAGGGCAATCGGACCCGGGCCGCCGAAGTACTCGGCATCAGCGTCAGAACCCTCCGAAACAAGCTCGCTGAATACCGTCAAAGCCTTGAAATGTAGGCGTTCACTTCTTTAGTCAAATCTTTGACTGAAAACCAGAGTTCCTTCCTCCGCTATCTGAATGCCCGTATGCGTCCTTCGTAAGGACCGCACCTTGGCGGGGCGTTGAGATCGCTGATCGAGCCCGCCGTAGCTTCTGCACCCACCGCCAATCCGGTCTCGACGCTCCGCGAGGCGGTCCCGCTGCCCCCTGGCGAAAGAGGCCCCCTTTCTTGTGGAAACCGGTGAATGGTACGAGATTTGCTCTTCACTAAGGTCAAACAGCAGAGGAGCTTGGTTATGAGCAATGCTATTATTTTCGACAAGACCATACAAATGATCGAGGACCGGCTAAGCCTGAATTCGGTCAACCAGAAACTGATCTCAAGCAATCTGGCAAACATCGACACCCCAGGTTACAGCGCCAAGGGGGTCTCCTTTGAAAACGCCCTGAGGCAGTCGCTCGAAGAGCAAGTGCTTCAAATGGTTCGCACCAACGGCAGCCATATGGCCCCCGATGATCCGCTGCAGGCGATGGAGCACCCGGAGATAGTCGATAAAGGCCCTGTGGACCTGGATACCGAAATGGTAAACCTCACTAAGAACAGCATGGAATATCAACACATGGTCGGCATGCTGAACAAGAAATTCACGATGCTTAAAACGGCGATAACGGAAGGAGGGGTCTAATGGACCTCGAATCAGCGATCCAAATAAGTGCATCGGGCCTGAAGGCCAATCGCACCTGGATAAACGTGCTATCCTCAAACCTTGCGAACATGAACACCACAAAGACTGCCGATGGCGTGCCTTACGCGAGAAAGACGGTCATCTACGAAGCGGTCCCCTCCGAGGGTTTTGCCGGCGAGTTGAACGCCGCGATGGGCACCGGGGCGGAAAAAGTGGAGGTAGCCGATATTGTCTCGGACGGGCGGGATTTCAAGCAACTCTATGACCCCGGCAATCCGGACGCTGACGACAAAGGCATCGTGCTCATGCCCAACATCAACCCGGTCGAGGAAATGTCTAACCTGGTAACCGCCAGCAGAGCGTATGAAGCAAATCTCGCCGCCCTTCAGACCTCCAGGCAGTTGGCCCTCAAGTCAATGGAGATTGGCGCAAAATAATCAGGAGAGGTCCATGCGTATCGATCCGATCATGAAGAACTTGTGTGAAGGCGCGCCAGGGGTGACAATGCCCAAAGGTCCTGGCGGAGCGGAGTCGACTTCCTTTGTCGACGAGTTGAAATCGAAGATCGGCGAGGTAAACCAGCTCCAGAACGAGTCGGATGCCAAAATGGCGCAAGGCGCGGTCAAAGGGGCTACCAATATCCATGAAACCATGATCCACATGGAAGAGGCCAACATGGGGCTGCTCCTGTTGGCCAAAGTCCGCAACAAAGCGCTGGATGCCTACCACGAAGTTATGCGCATGAGTTTCTAGCGAAAACTTGGCGGGACTATGGCGCAAACCATCTAACCTCTTGCTGACCGGGACGGGCCTTTAGAGATGAATCTTGTGCAGCAGTATCTTGCAAGACTTTACGAATATTCCAAGACCCTCACACTTGGCCAAAAGATTTCCTATGCAGGGGGCATCGGCATTTTTGCCGGCGCTCTGGTTTTTCTTGTATATCTAAACAACCGGACCGACTATGCCCCGCTTTATTCCGGACTGTCTCAGGGCGACATGGGGGAAATCGCGCAGGCCCTCAAAGTCAGGAAAGCTCCATATCGTGTTTCGGAGGGCAGCATCGAAGTGCCCAGGGAGCAAATCTATGAAACCAGGCTTTCCCTTGCTTCTGACGGAATTCCCAAAGGAGCGGGCATGGGGTTCGAGATTTTCGACCAGCAGAAATTGGGCAGCACGGAATTTGTCCAGAAAATCAACTATCAAAGAGCGCTTCAGGGAGAGCTGGCCAGGACCATAAATGGGATGAGCCAGGTGATCGAGAGCAGGGTCCATGTGGTACTGCCCGAAGACAGCCTCTTCAAGGAAGACCGAAAGCCGCCCAGCGCCGCCGTGGTCCTCAAGCTGCGTTCCGGGGCCGGGATGGACGAAAGGGAGTTGCAGGGCATAGTTCACCTGGTCGCGGCTACCGTGAGGGGTCTGGAAGAAGATCGAATTATGGTCATGAGTACAGACGGAAGGGTCCTGTACAAGAAAAACCAGGAAGAACAGTCCGCGCAGTTGAGCAACACCCAAATCGAACGCAAGCAGCATATGGAAGACGATATGCGCCAGAAGGTCCAGACCATGCTCGAACAAGTGGTGGGTCCTAACCGGGTGCTCGCCAGGGTTGCGCTCGACCTGGATTTGAACCAGATTCAGATCGCCGAGGAGACATATAACCCGGACAGTGCAGTTGTCAGGAGCCAGCAGAGGACCACGGAAAGCTCGGAAGGAAAGGAAGGGGGCGCGGCAAAAGGCAACCCGGACGTCCCCGTAAACATCGAAGGAAAACTTCTGCAGAATGCTCCCCAGGCTGAGGGCGCAAAGACCGGCAAGCAGTTTAACAGCCAGCGTGAAGTCGTAAACTACGAAATAAACAAAACCAGCAAGCAAATCGTCCAGATGCCAGGCAATATCAAGAAACTTTCCGTAGCCGTAATTGTGGACGGAAAATATGAAACCAAACCGGGGCCGGACGGGAAACCTAAACAGATGTACTCGGCAAGGTCGCCCGAAGAGATGAAATCCCTGGAAGAGTTGGTAAAAAAATCGGTTGGGTACAATGAGACGCGGGGGGACCAGATAACGGTCTCCAATATTGCGTTCGTTGCCGATATGGGCGGCTCCGAAATGGTCAAGGCCGAGAACAAGTATCTCCAGCTTTTCAAAAGCTGGCAAAGGCTGTTTTTCAATATCGGTCTAGCCGCACTGGTGCTTTTCTTCGTGGTAAGGCCGTTCATGCGAAAATTCCGCCAGGTGGCCGACGCAATCAGAGAGCTCCCGACCCAGGTCCCCAGGCTCCCCGGCGAACAACAAACGTCACCCATGCTTATGGTGGATGATCCGGTGAACCAACTCTCGGTCAGGAAGCAATCGACCGCCCTGGTAAGGCAAGATCCCGATAAGGCGACGGAAATAATTAGACAATGGCTCAAGGACGAGGTTTCGGAACATGGCCAGGCCAAATAGCCAAAACAGAATGAACGGGCCCCAAAAAGCTGCAACCGCTCTGCTCGCCATGGGTGAGGAGGCATCCGCTCTAATCCTCAAAAAGCTTTCTACCGATGAGATCAAAGCACTAAGTACGCACATGTCATACATAGAGGGGGTTAGAAAGGAAACCTCCGATGAACTGCTTCAGGAATTTACCGCGCTTTTCAAAGGCGAAGGCGGGATCAATGTTGCCGGGGACCAGTTCATTCGCAATCTGCTGCCCTCCGTGATGAAGAGCGAGCAGGTAGAAGAAGTCCTCTCCAAGATAGAGGAAGATAGGCACAGAATTCCTTTCAAACACCTCCGAGACGTCGATCCCAGAATGCTTGCCGGCTTCATCAAAGGAGAGCACCCGCAAACCATGGCTATCATCATTTCCCACCTGGGACATGACAAGGCCGGCCAGGTGATAGGACATCTTCCCGAACAGCTTCAGTTTGAACTCATCACAAGAATTGCCAACCTGGAGATGGTGTCCCCCGACCTGATCCGTGAAGTGGACGAAGTGCTCCAAAAAGAGCTGTCCGCGATCGGAACTGTGGGACAGGGGATGGGGGGCGTCAATGTGGTCGCTGAAATCCTCAACCGCTGCGACCACAAAACCGGAGAAAGCATATTGCGCTTCCTCGAAGAAACGGATGCGGAGCTGGCCGAGAAAGTAAGAAAGATGATGTTCGTTTTCGAAGACCTGCTGCAGACCAACGACATGGGCATCCGGGAACTGCTCAAGGAAATCAAGAGCGAAGTGCTCAGTCTGGCGCTCAAAACGGCTTCCGAAGATCTCAAGGCAAAGGTATTCAAGAACTTGGGCCAGCGCGCTGCCCAGATGTTGGAGGAAGAGATCTCCATGATGGCGCCTGCACGCCTGAGCGAAGTGGAGGCCGCACAGCAGGAGATTCTTACCGCAGCCCGCAAGCTCGAAAAAGAGGGGAAACTCTTTCTGGCAAGCAAAGAGGGCGGAGACTCCTTTGTCTAATCTGCTGAAAAAAAACCTGGAAGCCGAGATAGCCTCCTTTGGTTTTCCCCTTATCCAAGAGGATTACAGTGGCGGCGAAACAATGGTGTCGCTTGAGCCAGAGGAAGAACAAGTCCCTGAACCACAGATCGATTCCGAAGAACTTCACCGCAGAAAGCTGCTCGAACTCGAACGCCGCACCCAGGAGATTGAAAGGGACGCTTACAGCCAGGGATTCGCACAGGGAGAAAAGGATGGATTTGACTATGGGCAAAAATCCGTCCAGGTGGTCAAATCTCAGCTTGAGCGCATTACGCAAAATATGGAAGCCCTGCCGGCAAAGATATTTCAGGATTATCGCACCTGGCTGATCCGGACCAGCATCGGTATAGCCAGGCAGCTCGTAAACAGGGAAATCCTAACTTCCCCTGACATAGTGGCCGATACCGTGACGACTCTTCTGGAAGAAGCCGAAGAGCACGGCGTCCTTACCGTATATCTGAACCCAAATGACCTGGAGATAGTGGAGAAAAGGGCCGATCTGACCCTGGGGGCTAACGGGAAACACATTTCAATGAAGGCCGACAAGGACCTGGAACGCGGAGGCTGCCGGATCGAAAGCGCTGTCCAGCTCCTGGACGCTTCTATCGCCATCCTGTTCGAAAACCTGGAAAAGAAACTTCTCGGCGCCGCCACTTCGCAAAACGCCACGGGCGAAACAGGTGGAGATCAGCTTGGTGCCCAATGAAGTCGGATAGTTATGAAACTGGACATGACACAGGCGACTATCTGAACCTGGGGGACGCCGGATTTGCCGATCTCAACACTTGCAAGCTCTGTGAAAAGTACGGCAAGATCATTCAGCTTACCGGAAACCTTCTGGAAGCCCAAGGCATCAGCCCGGCTACAGGAGATATTTGCAGAATTGTCCATTCTGAATCCCCTTATCCCATCCTGGCCGAAGTGATCGGTTTTGAAACCAACAGGATCAAACTATCTCCCCTGACTCATCTGAGCGGCGTCCGTCCAGGGAGTCTGGTGCAGGTTCACAAAGCCTCCAGCAGTGTAATGGTCTCTGAGGCCATGCTGGGGCGAGTGCTCGATGGCCTCGGGCAGCCATTGGACAATGGCATGCCTATTTCATCCGGTATCCCTTATCCGCTCGCAGGAAAGGTCTCTAATCCCCTGAAACGCCCTCTGATCGAACAACAACTCAACTTGGGGGTGCGGTGCGTAAACACGCTTCTTCCCATAGGCAAGGGACAGAGGATCGGCATTTTTGCAGGATCGGGGGTCGGCAAGAGCACCCTGCTGGGCATGATGGCCAGATACACGAGCGCCGATGTCAACGTGATCGCCCTGATTGGCGAGCGCGGCAGAGAAGTTAACGAATTTCTGGAAAACGACCTCGGCCCGGAGGGGATTAAGCGTTCGGTAGTAATAGTCGCCACTTCGGACCAGCCTGCGACAGTTCGCATACAGGGGGCCTACCTTGCCTGCGCGGTATCCGAATTTTTCAGGGACCTGGGCAAAGACGTTCTCTTCATGATGGATTCGGCCACACGTCTGGCCATGGCTGCGCGCGAGATAGGGCTGGCGGCCGGTGAGCCCCCTACTACCAAGGGATACACTCCGAGCGTGTTCAGCCTGCTTCCGAGGCTTTTCGAGAGGTCGGGCAGGTTCGACAATGCATCCATAACCGGCATTTATACTGTCCTGGTCGAAAGCGACGATATGGAAGACCCTGTGGCCGACACCCTGCGCGCCATTCTGGACGGACACATTGTTCTGGCAAGAAGTTTGGCTCAAAAAAGGCATTTTCCGGCAATCGACGTGCTGAGAAGCGTCAGCCGTTTGACGGAACGGCTCCTTTCCGACAGGCACAAGGAACTGGTCTCCCGGTTTATTCGCATACTTGTCGACTATGAGAACAGCGAAGATATGATCCGCATAGGCGCCTACGTCAAAGGCTCTCACCCTGCAACCGATTACGCAATCAAAATGATCGAAAAAGCAAACGAGTTTCTCATGCAGCCGGTCATCGAAAGCTGTTCCATAGAAGAATCTCTCGCGGCCCTGGAGGAGATTTTCATTGAACAGTGAGCAGTGAACACAACAAATGACTCCTTTTGGTTCTATCGCTTCGCGACGGACGGGAAAGCATGCCGTTTAAATTTCGCCTCAAATCTCTTACGAGACACCGGGAATTCGTGCTTCGAGAAGCGCAGACGGCGTTTGGGGCCGCGATGTCCATCAAAATGCAAATACAGTCAGGCATCGATGAGCTTATTGAAATTATCGGCCTGGAATCCGGCCGGCTCGAAAAAGAGCAGGAAAATGGAATCAGAGCGGCCAGGTATCTTCATTTCAAAGAACATCTGGGTTATCTGGAACGTGAATTGCTTTCGTCATATAAAGAACTGGAAAAGGCCTCTATAGAGGTCGAAGGACGCAGGCAGGCTATGATCGAATGCGATAAGTCCGTCAAGACACTCGAAAGCATCGAAACAAGGGACAGGGAAGTGTACAGACTGGTTCAGTCTCGCCGGGAGCAGAAGAAACTGGACGATGTAGCCATCTTCAGTGTTTACCGGGGCACGACCGGCATAGAAGGAGAATCATGAAAGCGAAAAGGGGTTCCAGGGTGTTTTCAGTTGCGCTTTGCGCCCTTGTGACGGTTCTGGTGATAAAGCTGGCCGTTACTGTCATTGGCGCGCTGAACTCCGAGCCGGAAACGCCCGGCGCAGTTTCCGAAGCAATCGCCAAGGACGATAAGCCCAAAGCTGAGGCCGAAGATGCGCCGCCGGTCGATACAAAGGCCAAAGCCAGCCCCGGGACCTCGACAACCGAATCCCTGAGCGCTTTTCAGCAAAAAGAGATCGAAATCCGCAAAAGAGAGGAACGGCTTAAAGAGAAAGAAGAGCGCCTGGACAAATTAGAGAAGGAAATCGAGCAGAAAGTTAAAGACCTGCTGGCGCTTCAAAAGGAAATCCAAGCCGTTCGAGTTGAGAAGCAGGAAACCCAGAACGCCAGGGTCCTGAACCTTGCCAAAATTTACGGGACCATGAAGCCAAAAGAAGCCGCAAAGCTGATGGAAAACCTTGATGATAAACTCGTTATGGGTATAATTGCCACAATGACCCCTGATGAGGCTGCGGCGATTCTTTCTCTCATGGAGGTCAAAAAGGCGGCTAAAATATCCGAAGCCCTCTCGGCCCGATAACCGGAACGCGCTTGCAACAGGAAGAACATGGCAATAACTTTTAAGGTTTCCTGCCGCTTGCTTCTTCTGCTTTTGTTTCTTGCTCCTCTAATTTCAGGCTGCCAGGAGGCAGTCGTAGCCCCGGCCTACCAGTACCCGCCAACTCCCCAGCCCGGCCAACCCGCTGAAGTGGTCGAAAAGAGCCTCTACTATCTTGGCGGCCCCAGGACCATTTATCATGAGATCGGGCCAATGGAAACGATCTGGCGGATCTCCCGGTTGTATGACGTCTCTCCGGAATCCATATATTCGGCAAACGGGCTCAAACCCAGCGATCCTTTACTGATAGGCCGGAAGCTCATCATCCCCAATGTCGTAATTATACGCCATGTCATAAACCTTTACCGGAACCCGCAATGGAAGTATATCATCTTACACCATACAGCCACCTCGAAAGGCAACGCCACAACGATAAACCGCTCACACGGCGATCGTGGTTTCTGGAACGGGCTCGGGTATCATTTTTTGATCGATAACGGAACTATGGGGAAAGGCGACGGGCAAATCGAAATGTCCCCACGCTGGATCAAGCAGCAAAATGGCGCCCACTGCAAAGCCGATGATATGAACGAAAAGGCGATTGGAGTCGCCCTGGTCGGCAACTTCAATTACGAAAAACCAACTCCGACCCAGTTGCAATCCCTTTCTTTTCTTCTTTCGGTCCTTTGCAGGTATTATGGTATACCAGCCGCAAACGTCATGGTCCACGGCCAGGTCCCGGGGGCCAAGACCGAATGTCCCGGCAAATTATTTCCGATGGATTATCTCAATCAGACGCTCTTCCGGTAATATAGAGCCGAAAGTTTTGCGCGCGCGCGCAGCGGCTCGGGATTTTTTTGCTTCCGGCATCTGGCGGTTCAGGTCTTGGCAATTATAGTCTTGGAATCGGAAACTGCTGGTTTCCCATCCGGTGTTTCCGGATGGACACTAACTTGAGGAGGAACATGTTCCCGTTCGTTTTTATCGGGCGGCTGTTGCACGGGAAAGGAGGAACTCATGGGAGAAGTAGTCCACACGTCTCGAGTCAGGATTGTCAGAGAAAAAGGTCCAACCAGGAAAGCGATGATCGAAGGATTCGGTGAGCCGATCTACTATGGCGTTCACGGCGGGATAAAGAACTTCTACAAGGTGGAACCTGAAAAGGAGCACGCGGCCACTCTCGACCATATCGTCGCCGCGACCGCCGGCTGAATGATGGGAACGCTGGCCGCGTCGCTGGCCGGGAAAAAAATCCGCACTTTTGAAGACCTATACCGGGCCGATGTGGAAGGAGACATTGAAAACGTCGATGGCATTCTCAAGATCACCACGATCCGAGTAAAATACCATCTCAAAGTTACGGCGGATCAAAAGGAAGCCGCCCGGGAAGCTTTTGCTTCTTATCTGAGCCAATGCCCGGCGGCTCAAAGCGTCATCGGCTGCATCAAAATTAAGGATGAACTCGATCTGGAGGAAATCTCAAGGACATAAGCGCCCTGGCGCAGCGCAAGCTTTATCGCAGGGGGCTGATTACGCACCATCTTGCCCTCTGCACCCCATGCCGCCCTCTATTGACAAAACCGGGGCGCTCTGTTAAACAAAACATCTCTTCGTTCCCCGGTAGCTCAATTGGCAGAGCGGGTGGCTGTTAACCACTAGGTTGGCGGTTCGAGTCCGTCCCGGGGAGCCAGATTTTCCCAAGGCCAGGAGTTTTCCTGGCCTTTTTTGCTTTTCGATAAAATTGAGTTCTGCACCAAGATGGTTGGTGTTTGAGTCAGGCAACCTGCGTCATAGGAGTGACTTCTTTATCCAACCTGCCTTCCAATCTCTCTTTGGCGATCTCCAAATCATAATGGGCTTGGAGATTAACCCAGCTCTGTGCGTCAGTGCCAAAAAACCGGGCAAGCCTGAGAGCTGTGTCGGCCGTAACAGCCCGTTTTCCTGCAACAATTTCGCCGATCCGCCTCTGCGGAACCCCAATGGATTTAGCAAGCCGGTATTGAGTGATACCGAGCGGCTTCAGGAAATCCTCGATCAGAATCTCTCCCGGATGAACCGGCGGCATATCTGTTTTCATCTTTGATCCTCCATCAGTGGTAATCAATGATTTCGATGTTTTCGGCATCGCCGTCCCGCCATTCAAAACAGATTCTCCACTGATCGTTTATCCTGATACTCCACTGACCTTCACGGTCGCCGGTCAGCTTTTCGAGCCTGTTGGCGGGAGGTACCCGATCTAGATAGTAATGTAAAGCGGCAAGTGAATTGTCTCAGAACCTGACTTGTTTTTTATAGGGAAACAAGGCTGTCAACTGAGTGGAAGCAGGTGTGTCCTGAAATTGAAAAAACCAGTCTAATTGGCCTGTCACTTGCATGTTCGATTAATAATCTTTTGAAGAAATACGTCGATTTATCGTAATGCAAAGGATCATCGGTGAAAACTATTGAGCTTTTAATGGGCGGCATCGGTGATTGCATAGCTGCCAGCGGCATAATATCCTACTTAAAAAGCGTAAACGGTGAAATCCAGGTTTATGGGGGTGCGCTGTCAGATTTATTACACTTGGAAAACATCAAGGTTATTGACGCACGTCCCAGACTATATAAACAGCTCCACACAGATTATACCCTGTCGATAGAACCAAATACGGGCTACACACATTTCAAGCAGCATCTATCCTATCATTTTGGCGATCAGGTCGGGATTGCGAGGTGCATCAGGCGTCCTAACCTGACTACATGCCTTTCAACATCCTTAGTGCTAAACGCATATTCTCTGCCGTATAAGCAATATATTGTCATAACCCGCCTGGCCGGGTGGGCGCCAAGGGTCCCCGGTAAAGAGGACATGGACTGGGCGATCGGATATCTGAAACAAAAAACGGGACTGCCCGTCGTGGAGGTCGGGGCGAACGGAGATGTCAGCCAGACTTCATCCCATACCGACATAAATTTATTGTCCAAAACATCCGTCCGCTCCCTTTACCATATTCTGGATGGAGCAAAGTACGTATTCACGCTGGATTCCATGGTCTATCATCTGGCGATGGAGCGGCATTTGCGAACGCCGACACTGGTGTGGTGGGGAAATATTCGGCCGGAGTTGCGCGCTTATCCGGGCTCTTTCGATTATCATAGCGGACTGTGTTTCGAATGCGGCGACAAAGATCTGATGACCGTTCCAAGATCTTGCTTCAATGGAACCAACGCCTGCCTGACTTTAGTCAAGGACAAGATGGCCGCTGTGATCGACGACATGACTTCCCCCTATCCGCGCTTTTTGAATCAGGGGAATGCCAAGTCTTTTGTAGAAGATATCGCCACGGAATACTGCAGAGGGTGCGGGATCGACATCGGCGCTGGAAGGTTCTCCTTTCAGGATGCCATACCTGTCGATAACGGCACTCACATCAATGCAAACAATTTAAAGAGATTCACGGACAAATCGATTGATTACGTATTCAGCAGCCATTGCCTGGAGCACCTGGACGCATGGAAAGAGGCATTGCGGGAATGGATAAGGGTCCTGAAAAAAGGGGGAATCCTGTTCCTGTATTTGCCACATGAATCGATGGTGCAATGGCATCCCAACTCGCCCTGGGTCGGCTCCGATCACCGGTGGATACCCGTATGGCAACGCGTTTCGGACTTTCTTGTGCATAACGGTATGGTTATCCTGGCAGCTGATCCTGGGCCGGACCGTTATTTTTCCTTCTGGGGAGTTTTCCAGAAATCGTGAAACCGCCAGCTCGGCTGGTGGCCTAAGCAATAAGAATACATAATAGTCATTTATAGGAACTCATCCATGAATCGCAAGCGATACAACTTGGTTATGCCGACTGAGTTCGGCACGGTCATCGTGAACCATAACGATCAGGGACTTCCAGACGCGCGATACGGGGTGTTCTGGCAGCTTTCCCAGACGGGGACCCTCGAGGCAGAGCAAATGGAGCTCATCCGGAAAAGTGTGTCTTTATGCCTACCCGACCCCGTCGTTTTGGACATTGGAGCAAATATCGGCATCGTTTCGCTGAGTATCGCCAACTCGGTCCAAGGCGCGAAAATTTTTGCCTTCGAGCCTCAACGGATCATTTTCCAGATGCTTGCCGGAAACATGGCGCTCAACAGCATCGAAAACGTTTTTTGCTTCCATCTTGCGGTTGGAGACACCAACGGACATATCCCGATCCCCAAGATCGACTACGGCTCCATGGCCAGTTTCGGCAGCCTCGAATTCGGCAGGACCACGCAGTCGGATGCCGGGCAAAACGCCAGACTCGCCGGCCCGGACGTCGAAATGGTTCAGATCGTTACCATTGACAGCCTGGGTTTTCAAAGGGTGGACTTCATGAAGATCGACGTCGAAGGCATGGAAGTGGCTGTCCTGGACGGTGCAAGAGAAACCATCACAGCAAACAAGCCGATACTTTGCGTCGAAGCTCTGAAATGCGACAAAAACAGGCTTTCCAATCTACTGACCTCTTTTGGCTACAATCTCCATACCCAGGGCCAGAACCTCTTTTGCCTGCACCGGGAGCAGCCTTTTCACAGGGCGGTGGAAAGGTTTTTGGATAGATAGGCGAGTTGGTGGGATGGGTAAATGGTAGGGAAAATGAGCGCGTGGCCCCTCAACGAGGATATTGGGGAAATGGGATAATTTTGACAGCGTCCCGCCAAGGCCGGTTCCTTAAACCTTCACCATAGCTATCCACTGCATTGGGTCAGTCTGGTCCGACCCGATCATCCCATATATGCCGCGCACAAGATTACGTTCTCCACAGCAGTGTCCCCGCCTTGCGATGGGAGTTATTGCTCCTTATAATTTGCTCGAAATCCCGGTCCGGCAAATTGGACCAGTTGCACCTGCGCAACATCCGGTTTCAGGGCGGCGGCTCTCATCCCGCTTTCGAGTTCGCTTATCTCGTTTTCCGGCGCTGATTTTCAAATAATTTTGTTCGATGGTTGCAAAATGGTTCGCATTGGGCGCAATGTCACAGGAAACAAACCATGACACAGAGCAAACATTTCTATCCTCTGCGTTTCTTTAGACCCCGCACGCAGGACTCACAGTGTACGGAGGAGACCCTGTCTTCGTGGATCGATATTGACTGCGGGAAAAGAGAGTGGGAGAGTTTTTACCGCAGGCGGTGGCAGTACGATAAGGTGGTGCGTTCCACGCATGGGGTCAACTGCACCGGGTCCTGCTCATGGAATGTGTACGTAAAGGACGGAATCATCGTATGGGAAACCCAAAAGGTGGACTACCCGGGAACCGGCCCGGAGAACCCGGACTACGAGCCGCGCGGGTGCCCCAGAGGGGCAACGTTTTCCTGGTATGTTTATAGCCCGGTGCGGTTGAAGTTTCCCTATGCGAGATCGGCGCTCGTCGAACTCTGGCGGGATGCTCTCAGGCAAAACGCCGATCCGGTTGCGGCCTGGGCAAGCATAGCCGAGGACCGGGACAAGTCCCGGAAGTACAAGAAGGCGAGGGGCAAGGGAGGATTTGTCCGGATTGGCTGGGACGAAGCGCTCACGCTTGTTTCGGCATCGCTTGTTCACACGATCAAAAAGTATGGACCGGACCGGATTTTCGGGTTTTCGCCCATCCCCGCCATGTCCATGGTTTGCTACACCTCGGGGGCCAGGTTTCTTTCCCTTATCGGCGCTTCGATGGTCAGCTTCTATGACTGGTACTGCGACCTTCCCCCCGCTTCTCCCCAGATATGGGGGGAGCAGACCGACGTCCCGGTAAGCGGCGACTGGTACAATGCAAGCTACATGATAGTGTGGGGAACCAACATCCCAATGACCCGTTCCCCGGACGCCCATTTCTACACGGAGGCGCGTTATCGTGGGGCCAGGGTAACGGCCGTTGCTCCGGATTATGCCGAGTACGTGAAATTTGCCGACACCTGGCTGCCGGCGAGGGCCGGCACGGACGCAGCGCTCGCCATGGCGATGATCCACGTGGTTTTGAAAGAATACTACATAAGCCGTCAATGCACATACTTCACCGAATATGCAAAGAGATACACTGATCTGCCTTTTGCGGTGATTCTTCGCAAGGAGGGCGAAAGATACTTTGCGGACCGTTTCCTTCGAGCCGCGGACCTGGGCATGGATGTGAAAAACGCCGAGTGGAAAACAGTGCTCTATGACTCGGTCAAGAAAGAATTTGTAGCCCCGAACGGAAGCATCGGCTTCAGGTGGGAAGAAACAGGCAGGTGGAACCTCAACATGGAGGATTCGGCAACCGGGGACAATATGGATCCGGCTCTTAGCTATTGCGAGCACAATGATGGCTGGGTTTCGGTCGAATTCCCGATGTTCGAGATCGCGGGACCGGGAAACAAGGCCGGCTCCGTCCCGATAAAAAAGGTTGCAGCGGAAGGTTCGGAGTTTCTTGCAGCGACGGTCTTCGATCTCATGGCGGCCCACCTGGGGGTGGACAGGGGACACGGTGGCGCAAAGGACTACGACGATTGCTCTCCCTATACCCCTGCCTGGCAGGAAGCTATTACCGGGGTCATGAGGGAAGATGTGATCAGGGTGGCCCGCGAATTTGCCGAGAACGCCGAAAAAACCGGCGGGAGGTCCATGATTTTTTTGGGGGCGGGCACAAACCATTGGTATCACAGCGATACAATATACCGGGCGATAGTCAGTCTCACCACCCTTTGTGGATGCCAGGGGGTAAACGGAGGCGGCTGGGCGCATTACGTCGGTCAGGAAAAGGTGCGGCCTCTTGCGGGTTGGTCCACCCTCGCTTTCGGGCTCGACTGGACCCGGCCGCCGCGCCAGCAGAACGGGACCTCCTTTTATTACTTTGCAACCGACCACTGGCGCTATGAAAGGCTGGACGCAAAGACGTTGAGCTCGCCGCATTTTCAGAACTACATTCCGGGACGGATCGCCGATTGCAACATATTGGCGGCACGCCTCGGATGGCTTCCTTCCTATCCCCAGTTTGACCGCAATCCGCTCGATATTTGCAAACAAGCGATTCGAGACGGCGCCGGCACCGATGCGGAGATCGTCTCCTACGCCACCGAAATGCTGAAGTCAGGATCAATGAAATTCGCCATTGAGGACCCGTGCAGTCCCGACAACATTCCGAGGATACTTTTCCTCTGGCGGGCCAATCTCCTGGGCGCAAGCGGCAAAGGGCACGAATATTTCCTGAAGCATCTCCTTGGGTTGGAGAGTGCCGTAATGAGTGAGGAATGCCCGGAGGCCAAGCCTCAGGAGATGGTATACAGAGAGGCCGATCCCGACGGCAAGCTGGACCTTCTTGTTACAACCGAAATGCGCATGAACACCAGCGCCCTGTATTCAGACGTGGTCCTGCCGGCCGCCGGTTGGTACGAGATGCACGATCTCAGCACAACCGACCTTCACCCGTTCATACATCCTTTCAATCCCGCAATCGATCCTCCCTGGGAGACAAGGACCAACTGGGACCAGTTCAAGGCACTGGCGGAAAAGTTCTCCGAGCTTGCCGCCCCTCATCTTGGGAGGGAAAAGGACCTGACGGCCACGCCTCTTTTCCACGATTCACCCGGCGAAATCGCGCAGCCCTATGGAATGGTCAGGGACTGGAAGAAGGCAGAAGTCGAACCGGTTGCCGGCAAGACCATGCCGGCTCTGCACGTCGTCGAGCGCGACTATCCCAACATCTATCGGATGATGACATCGGTCGGACCTTTGATAGCCAAAATCGGCATGGGCGCCAAAGGCATCTCCTGGAACGCCACCGATGAGCACGAAGAACTCAAGCACCGCCTGGGCAAGGTATCTTCCCCCGGAATCAGCCTGGGAATGCCGTGCATTGAGACCGGAAAACAGGTTGCCGAGGCCATCCTGGCGCTTTCTCCGGAAACAAACTGCAGTGCCGCCCGAAAAGCCTGGCAGGCCCTTGAAAGCAAAAGCGGCCTGCGGGGACTTGCCGAAGAGTTCTGCGAGCAAACAGGGGAGCCATACACGTTTCACGGACTGAACGCACAGCCACGCAAGGTCCTTACCACTCCGATCTGGAGCGGCATGGAAACCGAATCGCGGTCCTACTCGCCCTTTGTCATCAATATCGAGAAGAAAATCCCCTTCCGCACCCTTACCGGGCGCGCTCAGTTCTACCAGGACCACCAGTGGATGCTTGCCTTCGGGGAAAGCCTTCCCGTTTTCCGCCCCCCAATCGACACGGATGCTCTGAGTTCCCGCAAGCTGGACCAGGTCCGCAATCCGGGGAAGGAAATCATTCTCAACTATCTAACCCCTCACTCGAAGTGGTCCATTCACAGCACCTATTCTGACACCAAGATCATGCTTACACTCTTCAGGGGCGGGGAGGCGATCTGGATCAACAATGAGGATGCCGAATCGATCGGGGTCAAAGACAACGACTGGCTTGAATGTTTCAACTCGAACGGCGTGCTGGTTGCCAAGGCCGTGGTAAGCCACAGGATCCCGCGCGGGAAAGCCTTCTGCTATCATGCCCAGGAAAGGCTGATCAATGTGCCGGGATCGAGTATTTCAGGGCAACGAGGCGGTACTCACAACAGCGTCACTCGCATACTGATGAAGCCGACTCAGATGATAGGAGGCTACGCTCACCTGAGCTACGGTTTCAATTATTACGGTCCGACAGGGGCACAGCGCGACGAGGTTATCCTTGTGAGGAAGGCCGGGGAGGTGCACTGGTATGAAGATTAAGGCCCAAATCGCCATGGTGATGAACCTGGACAAATGCATCGGCTGCCACACCTGCTCGATTCCATGCAAGAACGTCTGGACCAACCGCGCCGGCGCAGAATACATATGGTACAACAATGTGGAGACCAAGCCCGGAATCGGCTATCCGAAGAAGTGGGAGGACCAGTCGCACTGGAGGGGCGGATGGGCGCTCAGGAACGGGAAACTCGCCCTTGCAGCGGGGGGCCGCGCCGGCAAGCTGGCGAAAATTTTCTACAACCCACAGCTCCCGCAAATCGACGACTATTACGAGCCGTGGACCTACAACTACCAGGACCTGATAACCTCGCCTTCCAGAGAGCATCAGCCTTCCTTAAGGCCTAAGTCCGCCGTCACCGGGGAAAACATGCGCATAAGATGGGGACCCAACTGGGAGGACGACCTGGCGGGAGCTAACCACACCGGGAAGGATGATGTGAATTTCCGCGGACTGCAGAGCGACGTTCTACTCCAGTTCAAAAACGTCTTCATGCTCCACCTTCCGAGAATCTGCGAACATTGTCTGAACGCCTCCTGCATGGCCTCCTGCCCTTCGGGTGCGATATACAAGCGCGATGAGGACGGAATCGTCCTGCTGGACCAGGAAAGATGCAGGGGATGGCGCTTCTGCGCCTCGGGGTGCCCATACAAGAAGGTTTATTTCAACTGGCAGACGGGCAGATCGGAGAAATGCATCTTCTGCTATCCGAGAATAGAGGCCGGCATGCCCACGCTGTGCGCGGAAACCTGCGTGGGAAGAATTCGGTACATCGGGGTGCTTCTCTACGATGCCGAAAAAATCCGCTCCGCTGCATCCACCTCTCTCGACCGTGAGGTTTATCCCGCGCAAATCGACATGTTTCTCGACCCCTGGGACCCGGATGTGGCGGTGCAGGCCGCACGCAGCGGCATCCCTCAAAGCTTCATCGAAGCCGCTCGTCTTTCTCCGGTTTACAAGCTTGCAGTCGAATGGCGGCTCGCCCTTCCGCCGCATCCCGAGTTCCGCACGCTTCCGATGGTCTGGTACATTCCGCCGTTGAGTCCCCTGACCCGGGCCATGGGCAGTACAGGTGAAACTTTTGAGTTAGACTCGATGAGGATTCCGATACGTTATCTGGCCAACCTGCTTGCCGCAGGAGATGAAGTCCCGGTAAGGCTTGCTTTGTCACGGCTCTTGGCCCTCAGGGCCTACATGCGTTCGGTCAATGTCGACAAGGCCCCGGACACCGCCCCACTGGATGCGGTAGGGCTCACTGCCCAATCAGCCGAACAGATGTACCGGCTGCTTGCTATTGCCAAATACGATGAACGCTACGTCGTTCCAACGGCAGTGAAAGATGATCCGGCATGCCTGCATCTGGACCAGGGACGGGCCGCATTCCCCCTCAAAGGCGGGAGTTGAGAAATGGAGAAAGAAAAGCGGTTGGTCTGCGGCCTGGTCTCTCGCCTGATGGATTATCCCGGTGAGGACATAGTGAACTGGGCGGCCGGCATCGAGCAAACGGTCAAAGGGATACCCAACGGCTCAAAAGAACGCCTGTTGGACTTCCTCTCGTATCTTAAGAAAACGCCGCTTGTCGCCCTCCAGGAGGAATACACCCGGACTTTCGATCACAATCCGAGCCTCTGCCTCAATCTTACCTTCCACAAATGGGGAGATGACAAAAAGAGGAGTTTCGCTCTGGTGGAGTTAATAAGGACTTACAGGGATGCCGGCTACGAGGTGAGCGGCGTAGAACTGCCCGATTACCTTCCAATGGTTCTCGAATTTATCTCCGTCTGCCCCGATGACGCCATCTTTCCTCTATATGAAGAATATGGGGACCACCTTGCCCTAATGGTTTCCCGGCTGCGCGTCATGCAAAGTCCTTATGCGAAGCTCTTCGAAGTCCTCGATTCAGTCTGGAGGAGATGACCGATATGAGCGACTGGAATTCTTTGGCCTTCCTGGTCTTCCCATATGTCTCGCTTACGATTTTCGTGGTCGGCCACACCTTCCGCTACTTCACCGATGCCTACCGGTGGAACGCAAAGTCCAGCGAACTGCTCGAAAGGGAAAGCCTCAAATATTCCTCCGTTATTTTTCATTACGGAATCGTCTTCACCTTTATAGGCCATGCCGCAGGATTGCTCATCCCTCAAAGTCTTTACACCACATTGGGCATAAGCGGGGAAGCCCACACCCGCCTCGCGATCGCAGCAGGGGCGCTGATCGGAGTGGCGGCAGCGGCCGGAAGCCTGCTTCTCCTCCATCGGCGGGTCACCAAAAGGCGCGTGTTTGTGAACTCGACAAGAAAAGACCTGTTCACCCTGGGTATGCTGCTCTTTGTGACAGGCGTTGGTACGTACAATGTATTTTTCGGCCATTATTATGTGCTCGATACCGTTGCTCCGTGGATTCGCAGTATCGTCACGTTCAGGCCGGACTATACTCTCATGCGCGATGTCCCATTCATGTACAAGCTCCATATCCTTGCGGCGTTTGTGCTCTTTGCATTCTCTCCGTTCAGCCGCTTGATACACATCTGGAGCCTGCCCCTGCCCTATCTTTCGAGGAACTACATAATTTTCAGGAAACGGAGCGCAGATCTGCAATGAACGCCATAACCAGCGGGCTGCGAACGGCTGTCGCTGAACTCACACCCGGCTACTTCGCCATGGTGATGGCAACGGGGATTGTCTCAATATCCTCATGGCTTATGGGCATAAAGCCGGCCGCAGTAATCCTCTTCCGGCTCAATATCGCGCTTTATGCAATCCTTTGGCTTCTCCTGCTGGGCCGCATCATTTTCTATCCCCGGCACTTTCTGGCAGACCTTGGCGACCACAGCCGCGGAGCCGGGTATTTCACCACCGTGGCCGGCACCTGCATCCTGGGCACTCAGTTCGTGATCCTCGATCACGCCCTCACACCCGCCCTCCTGCTCCTGTCCCTGGGGGCTGTGCTTTGGATTTTCCTTATCTACGGAGTCTTTGCGCTGTTTACCGTAAGGGTGGACAAGCCGCCGTTCGAGAAGGGAATCAACGGGAGCTGGCTCATTGCCGTCGTCGGGACCCAATCTGTTTCCATCCTAAGTGGACTGCTCGTTTTCGAGCTATCCTTCCCCCATAACGGGATTGTGTTCTTTTCGCTTTGTATGTTTCTTCTAGGGTGCATGCTCTACATTCTCATTATCACGCTCATTTTTTACCGCTTCATGTTTTTCCAGTTCAGACCGGCGGACCTCAGCCATTCCTACTGGATCAACATGGGCGCGGTCGCCATCACTACTCTGGCAGGAACCGTGCTAATCGGGAACGCCCCCGCCTATTCCTTTTTGAATGCGTTGCTCCCTTTTATTTCCGGCTTTACGATCTTTTTCTGGGCCACCGCCACCTGGTGGATTCCCCTTCTCGTGGTGCTCGGGGTTTGGCGTTTCATCATTCACCGGGAGCAAATCTTCTACGACCCTCAGTACTGGAGCGTCGTTTTTCCCCTCGGGATGTACACGACCTGCACTCTGAGACTGGCGGGGGCCATGAAACTGGATTTCCTCAGCTTGATCTCGTGCTGCTTCCTCTTTGCGGCGCTTCTGGGTTGGACGCTTGTTTTTCTTGCGCTGCTCCATTCGCTTGCGGTTTCCTTACGCCGCCCATCCACCCCGGTTTGACCCGGCGCCCTGAATTGCCGCCTTCTGCTTTCAATCCAATTCATTTCCTGAGCGCCCGGGGCTTACAGGAGCTATGTGGCCGTGCTTCATGAGCCAATCGATATGAAACATCACGGCCTTCCGAGAGTAGCCGAAAAACGATGCGGCCTTCACTACAAGCTCTTCCATGACCGCCTCCTTTGCGCTCATCTGCTCCAGCAGGTACTCAGTGCATGCATTATCCATGAGAACATTCATGTCTTCGTAGATAATAGGCTGAAAGCCCTCGCTGTGTCGCTCTCGCCCATAGGGTGTCATGGCGACTTGTGCTTTGCCTTCCAGCCATGTTGTCGGATAATGGGAGTAAATCCTTTTAACTGCCGGTGTAAGAAGTAGCGGAGACTCTTGCGCCTTAAAATCCAAAGGGGCGGCCACGGCCCTTTTCTTCAGTTCATGCCACAGCTCTTCATACCGCGGAATAATGGCTTGCCAGTGGTAGCGCATGGCACGGGCACGCGCTCGAATCCCCATGTCCCGCCTCTTGCCGGGATTGGATGCGAGCTCGACTATCGCCTGCGCCAGCGCGCTCATATCAACCGCAATCTTCTGTGCCAGGTAGAAGCGGGCAGAGGACGGGTCCATCAGACCCATGGTTATGTCCCATGGGCTCTGATCCATGCTGCCGTAGGCAGGAATGAGAAAGCCGGTGGAGCTGTCTTCTACGAGTTCCTTATACCCATTGAAGTCCGAAGCTATGACGGGAAGACCGTGAGACATCGCTTCCAGAATTGTGATACCGAAAGTCTCCTGGTAATTATCCGACAAAGAGATGAATATGTCCGCTGCGCTATATAAAGTTGTTTTCCTTTCATAGGGGATATTGCCTTCGATGCGCACATAGTCCTGAATATGGAGGCGGTCTACCATACTGTGCACGAGTTCCAGGTCGGTACGTTTTCCGGCGCCCGCCAGAATCAGAGTGAATGGTGGAAGTTTACCCCGCGTGCAGAGCCACTGTATTATCTCGAGCAGAGGTGAGAGGTCCATTTTTTGGCGAGGCGAAAACCGGGCCAGCGAGAGCATGATACAGTGATGCGCAGGTATCCCCAATTCATCGCAACACTGCTGGCGGTCCCTTACCTGGAAGGCCCGGTCCGATATTCCCAGTGGGATTTGGACCATCTCCGGCGGCGCAGGGAGACTCCCTCCAAAAGACTCAACGAAGCCTTCCCTGATGATCGAGAATGCTTGAGTGAGCATTTCCCTGGCGCAGTTGCTGGAACACACTATACAGTCGTAGTGTTTGGGGTTTGCAAGAAGTATCTGTATGAATCGGGTTTGCATCCATGCTCCATCTAGGGAGTGAGTCACTCCGCTGATGGGCAGCGGCAATCCAAGGTGGTTGCGCAGTTCGATAAGGTAAGGCATGTGGTAGGTGAAATCGCCCTGGTGTATAAAATCCATGAGCATGTTCCCCACATGATCGACAAAATTTGCCTGAAGAGAGACCCTCACGCGATTTCGCAATTCAGTTGGCAGCAGGTTTTCAATTTGCGCCTGGAAGCGGACCCTGCTGTTTGTGTCCGGACAAAAGATGTGACAGCATTCGAGTGCGCCGTACTGGAGGAGAGCATAAAGGAACTCCTGATTGGCCACGGGCTTTCCCATCTTGTCCTGCCATAATGGGTCTTCAAGCAGAAAAGTATCTAAGCTGCCTAATTTCATATATCCTCATCCAAGGCATCCAAACCGCGTTGCCGTGTTGTATTCTGCTCGAAAAAACCTTGCGGCGCCCTGATTGCCTTTGGAATAAGATCTGCCGCATTTTTCAGAAGTGCCGCCCCCTCTTGTTCGCGTCCCATTTTGTGCAAACAACGGGCGCATTCGATATAGGGCGCCTCGTACTCCGGAAAGATATCGGCTGCCGCTTTGAAACTCTCGATTGCTTCCGTCGTCATGCCCTTGAACAAATATGCCTTGCCCAGGTGAATCAGGGATACTATGGAACGCGGGTTCCGCTCCACTGCTTTTTTCAACGTCCGGATCGGATCGGGGGAAGCGAAAGCCCCGAACAGGTAAGGCAAATAAAAAGATGGTTCCATCTCCATAGCTTCCTGGAACATCCTCCAGGCTTTCGATGGGTCTGATGGATCGCGTGCAACAATGCCGGCATGCAAAAGAAGTTCGTAACGCGTCGAACTCAGAAGCAGATGCCGGCCGGTCTTCTTAGCTCCCGCGCAGTCACTCAGACGCTCGAAGGTTTTTGCGGCCCTGCCTCCGGGTGGTTCACAGCCCTTTTTCCCGGCAGCAGTAATCCGGTCATCTCCACGCTCCTCGAACCGTTTAGCCGAAAGCAGGTTGCGGTAAAACTCTACCCTGTCTTTTCCACGCTCGAGGTAATTTCGCTCCCGCAGCACGTATTCCCTGGCGGAAGCAGACACGCTGTGTCTTGCGGAGGCGTCTGAGACAAGGTGATCGAGCGTGGCGATGAGTTGATCCGGCGTGTTGAACAAGAATGCCGTCCTGCCCTGTTTTGCAGATCGAAGGTATGGCCCGGTTGCCTGGAGAACGGGGACTACGCCGTGAGCCGCAAATTCGAGGAACTTGACGTCAGACCTCGATCGGTTGAACGCAGTGTCTTCAAGAGGCGCTATTCCTATATCCAGGTGTGAGACAAAACTGTAATAGTCGTCAACGGATCCCGTGGCAAACCGTCTCTTCCGATCTCCCGGCAGTGCCTCGAAAAGTTCCCAGATCGGGTCGGCGCACATGAGATAGAGACGCACATTGTCCCTGGACATTATCCAATGGATGAGGCGATCCGAAATCTTTGCCATATCGTGAAAATGACCTATGGAGCCACCCCAGCCGACTATCACTGTTTGCTCCGATTTTTGCAGCCTTTCCGGAGACGTTGCCAATACCTGGTTTGGGAAAACGCAACGCCTGCGATTGAGATAGCCGTATTTCATCTCCAGCTCCGGCGAACTGAACTGAAGCGCATCGCAGTAGTGGGCAAGCCTTTTTATTAACAACATATTATTCGACTGACTGTAGAAAGCCCGCATGGGATTGGCTGGGGGAAGGGCCTCCAGATCGTCGCAAAGTTCGTACACCGTGAGCTTCCCCTGGGCCTTCCTGTATCTTAAGACCGGCAGGAGGTCCGCATCGCAGATATTGTTCAGAACCAAAACGTCGGCATCGAGCATCAGCTCATGCCTCAAACGGTGGTAGTAGGTAAGATTGACTACATAAACACCCTCGCAATGAGCCATTCCCACACCAGGGGCAAAGGTCCTGTAGTAGAAATCTCCTGTTGTCTCATCCTGGGGACTGTCCACCTGCACGATCAGTAACGCGGAATCGCTCCGCAATTGGGGAATGGACATCTTGACCTCCGGTCTCGGGTCTTAATCGAGAAAGCAGTCCTGATTGTAACAGTATCCGGGCAATTATTCAGCACCTTCAGGGAGGGGCCGGGCAACCGGGGCGTATTTTTTTCAAAGCTGCGGTTTACCGCGCAAATACTCCACACCTCGCGGAGCGTCGAGTTCTTGCGCTATGTCAAACCGTTAATCCTCCTCGTAGAAAAAGATTTAAGTTTCCCGTCCGGTTTGTCGATTCATAAATCAAAGCGAACATGAACTTCGGAATGGGTTTTGGGACTGATTTGACAAGGAAGTTAAATTACACATCAAGGAGGACTAGTTATGGCAGGTATGGTAATAAACACAAACATGGACGCCCTTTCGATTGAGAACACTCTCTCAACCACGAATGCGGCTGTATCAACCTCACTCACAAAACTCTCTACAGGCCTGAGTATCAACTCGGCCGCAGATGACCCCGCCGGCTACGCAATCGCCAACGGGTTCAAGGCAAAAGTCGCCTCGATGCAGGTCGCCGCTCAGAACGCAAACCAGGCAACGTCGATGCTTCAAACGGCCGACGGCGCGTACAGCCAGGTCAACGACATTCTGGTGCAGATGAAATCTCTGGCCACCGAGGCATCATCCGGTCAGGAGAGCCCGTCCAACCTGAGTTCTTTGAATGGCGAGTTTTCGGATCTCCAGAATGAAATCGACCAGATCGCGGGCTCCACGCAGTATGGGTCAATTAACCTTATTGACGGCAATGCGACGGCATCGGCTGGGGTCACTTTTCAAATCGGCGCTACCAACGGGGCTGGCAACTATATGGTCGTCCAGTTCAGTGGTGCCACCACCGCCTGCTTGGGAGTGAGCGGCACGTCAAACCACGTCTCGATCGACTCGCTGGCAAGCGCTCAGGCGGCAATGACAGCCCTCGACTCCGCCCTTACCTCGGTCAACGCCTTCATGGGTACCGTCGGCGGCATGCAGAACCAGCTCCAGTACTCTATTAACAACATCACCACAACCATCCAGAACTACACGTCTTCAGAATCCACCATCGAGGATGTGGACATGGCGTCTGAAGTCAGCAACCTGACCAAGAACCAGATTCTGCAGCAGTCAGCAATGGCGATGCTTGCGCAGGCTAACGCCGAGCCGCAAAACGTACTCAAGCTGCTCCAAAGTGTTTAATCCTCAAAAGCCATTCCCCAGTTCGCGAAAGGCGGCCCATGTGGGCCGCCTTTTTTTGTGGGCTCGGGCATCAGGGCAGGTTGGATAAATCCATCCTTCGCCCGTTAACAGTAAGAGTGAAGTTCTTGAAGGTTGCGCTCGATTTGAACGAGCCGCCCTCCGGAATAATATACTTTGCCGCCATAAGCCTCGTGATAAGCGCATTAGCGCCTGTCTTCGCCAATTCAGGATCTTTTTCGGAGTCGCCGCGGAAAACATTTTCGGCGACAAGATATAAGAGCGCCTCTGAGACCGAAACATCCGCGCTTGCGTCGATACTGGCCAGAAGAACCAGGATATTTCGCGCCATATTTTTCCCAGGGCCGGTGAAGCTCAGCTTGGCCCTGCCGCTGAGATCTCCTTTGTTAGTCCTGACTGTTAAATGCTTTATTTCGAACTCCGGGGAATTTGCAAGCAGATCGACCAATATCTGAGTAAGCAGTTTTTCATTTTCCAGGTTGGCGTTCCCGGTCTGCTCGACAGCTTTTTTTCGCAACTCTGGGACAAGCTTTTGAAAGCGGGAAAGGACCTCCGCGTCCATCTTCCGCGCCTCGAACTCCATCGCGAAAGGCCCCAGTTCCATGTCTTTTGCTATGAGTTTTTCAAAACTGAGCCGAAGGGCGCCGTTAATGGTCTCTCCGGAAACCCCGGACTCAGCCTTAAGTTCAAACGAGGTCAGATTGAAGGAGGTATCCTCTTTCTGCATACTCTCGATGTTGCCGATCGAAAAGGCAGCCGATCCAACCGATATCCCCTTTATACCGGGATGCGAGTTAAAATCGCCCTGAATATCTTTTACCCGCAGCAGCTCATCTTGTTTTGTCACCTGCAAGGATGGACAGCTGTAAGAGCCGGCGGCTTCCCCAAGCTGCAAGTCGAATTTGCATTGGGCGATGAAGCCTCTCCATTCCACCTCCACCTGTCCGCCCTTTTCGTCAGGGAACTTTTTTTGGAAGGAGGGAACATCGAGATATGACTCTCCGCTGCCATCGATAGAAAGCACTGTCAGGATCTCGGAATTTTCAAGCTCGGGTATTTTTTCCAGTACCTTTTTCAGGGATTCTCCGGAATCACCCGGCGCCAGCCGCGTTCGGATTACGGCGAGCACAGGCCGCAGGCTCCTTTTCATGTGCGGGTTTTCCAAAAAGACAAAAGGCCCATGATAGATGTGATTGATGATGCTGAATTTGATCGAATTCCCGCTCTCGGGCAGGATTAAGGTAAACGTGGTCAGTGCCTTGGAGCTGAAAAGGCCGCGTTCGTAGCTCTTAATCGAGGCCTCCATGTAGTTTGAGCTATTGATTTGCGCGATCAGCAGATCGTGTTGATTTCGAGCCTTTCCCCCTATCCAGTAACTGGCGGCCCCATAGGCCACAACGAGCGCCAAACATACGAACAAGAAAATTCTCAAATTCTTTTTCATAAGCTTCCTTTCCTGTTGGCAACGTTATTCAATAGCTTAAGTCAAAACGTAAAGAAATCAAAATTGGATGAAATTTCAAAACCGTATATAATTCCGATATCTTCGGTCTTCTTTGAACGCAACTTGGCGTAAGGCGTGCGGAATACGTGGAAATAGCAACGGAAGGACAAAAGAATGCCCGGAAAGGTGAGCCAGACTAACGCAGAGGCCAGGCAAAATCGAGAACAGCGGGAGAAAAGTTACAGGGAGAAAGCGCTTAAGTTGTTTGCCTGGATTTGTGCGCGATGTGGGCGTGAGTTTTCAGGAAAGAGGCTGCGAGAACTCACCGTGCACCACAAGGACCACAACCATGACAACAATCCTCCTGACGGCGGCAACTGGGAATTGCTGTGCCTTTTCTGCCATGATAACGAGCACTCGCGGGGGCTGAACTCCGAGTACTATGATGAAGTTTCGCCGGGTGAAAGCTCGGATACCGCAACGACCTTCAAGCCTTTTGCGGGTCTGGAAGCCCTGCTCAAAAAAGACGGATAACTCGCTGGCGCTCCGAGGTTCCATATCGGAAACCGTCAGAGTCGCATCGGGAGTTTCCGGATGGACCCTATGTATTGTTTTATGCGGGTCTATCCGATAATGGACGCCCCCATTCGAGGGAAATTGTGGAGAAAATTCTCATTATCCAATTAACGCGCATGGGCGACAGCATACAGACATTGCCTGTGCTCAAACTCTTGAAGCGGCAGAGGAGCGGGAGCAATGTCACGTTACTCTGTGTAAAAGAGTTCAGCGGAATTTTTTCCCGCACGCCGTATTTCGACCGCCTCGTGGCTCTTCCCGCGATCGATGTCGCCCCGATGAGGAGCAAAGTGCCCTTTCAGAGGCTGAGCGATTACCCGGAACTTCTCGAAGAATACGACTCCGTCATTAACCTTACGCACAACTGGGTCGGCGGTTTTTTCTGCGGCAATGTATGCGGAAGATCCAAATCCGGCCTGGTAAATTCTGATAATCCAGTAGGACGGGTTAAATTTGATCAGGCAAAATACCTGTTTGCCTCGCAAAAATGCAGGATAGAGAACCTTTTCAACATTGTCGATATGCACTCGGCAATGGCGGGGCTCTGCCCGGAACCCATCCAGGGCTATATGCACATTAATGAGAATGAAGTCAGGGACGGCCATACTCTGCTGCTCCAAAACGGCCTCAGGAACAAAGGAAGGCTGATTGCCTTGCAACCGGGAGCAAACATGGTTCACAGGGCTTGGCCGCCTGAGCGTTTCGCTGACCTCGCCAACCGGCTCCTTCGACACCGCGAAATTGAAATCGTGCTGCTGGGCGTCGGGGGCGAACAAGAACTCGCACGAGCGATGCAAAGCCACCTGGAATTCCCCGTGATCGATCTCGTGGGCAAGACCGGTATATCCGAACTGCTGGGCGTTCTCAAACAATGCTCCCTTCTTGTCAGCAACGATACGGGGACAATCCACATGGCCGCGGCGGCAGGGGTGGGAACGGTCGGGCTCTTTTTCTCGACAGCCTATTTTGCGGAGACTGCGCCCTACGGGGTGGGACATGCTGTTTTGCAGTCCGAACTGCCTTGCTCGCCTTGTCACTTCGACCAGATGTGCGATAATCCGATCTGCCGGGATGCGATCACCGTTGATGCGGTGGAAGCCGTCGTAGAGAAAATGCTGGGATACCGCCCTTCATGGGAGGCCTGTTCCCCCGGTCTATCTGTATATATTTCCAATTTTACCCCCGGCGGGCCGCTTCTGTATGCTCCGGCCGAACCCAGGTCCGCATCGGAGTGCTTCCTGAGGGGCCTTGTATGCCGGCTGTTATGGGGCACAGCGCTCGGCTTTGCCCGAAATGAGTCAGCCCTGGCGGGCAGCCTTTTGGGGCTCTATCGGCCTGACGCTGTCCTGGCACAGCTGCGGGATCTGTCCGAGAGGAACAGCGCATTCATCAACCGGTATTCGCAAGCCGCCAGACTCCTTGAACAGGCCGCCAGGGTGTATGCCGGTCCCCCGTCGGGCATGGGGCAGCTCGTTTCCATCAATGACACTCTCAATACGATAGAAGCAGTCGTCCTCTCCTCGGAAGAATCGATACTTAAATACTACCACATGCTCCAAATGGCCGACCTGGATTGTAATAGGCCCCCTGAGATAGTTCGAGCCATGAGCGACGCTTATGCCCGGTTGATTTCCATAGTGGAGTCCTTCGGAGGCAGCATCGAGCGGCTCAGATCGGCGCTCGGTGGCTGATAACCCTTAACATTCAAACACATGGACAGTCTTAACGATCCGGGGCATCGCCTTAATGTAAATCATAGACCGCAGCCCCGACTGTCCTTTGCCCTGACAAGAGAGCGCGCGCGATGAGACTGCTGATTACAGGTCCTTTAGCCGGAGGATCACTTCCTGTAGCCAGAGCTACTGCGTCCGCTTTCACCAGTATGGGTTATGAATCGGTCTTCATCGACTATTCACCATTCGCAGATGAGTTCCGAATGGCCATGGCTTCCGGAAACGGCCATCAGAAAATGGCGTTTGTCGAGTCCCTTGAGAGGGTGCTGATCGATCAGATCAATAAGGACAAGCCTGATATTTTACTCGGGATCGCCCAGTCGCCCCTCTTCAATGAACGCCTTATGGATAACCTGCGAAAATTCGGTATCATTACACTATATTGGTTTGTGGAGGATTTCAGGGTCCTGACGTATTGGAAACGGATTGCTCCCCACTTTGACATCTTTTTTTCCATTCAAACAGGGGCCTTCGTGAAGGCGTTGGCTGAGGCCGGAGCCACTAACCATTATTATCTTCCTGTTGCTTTCGACAATAATCTTGATGAATTTCCGGTCCAGTCAGGCACTCGGATGCCGATCTCCTTTATGGGCGCCCCCTACCCCAACCGCATCAGGGTATTCGAAACCCTGGCCCCCTATAATTTGAAAATATACGGTGAGGGATGGGACAGCCGCCCTGTCCCCGGCATAACCGAAGGCAGCCGATGGATAAGTGAATCTGAGGTCCGCTCTATCTACAGAAATACGGAAATAAACCTCAACCTTCACTCCTCGATGGACCGGTACGCCATCGGAGGCGATTTCGTAAATCCGAGGACGTTCGAACTTGCAGGCATGGGTTGTTTTCAGCTCTGCGACCGCCGGGAGCTTCTCCCGCCCCTCTATTCCGAAGATGAAGTGGTCCAGTTCGGCGATGAAGCAGAGCTTATCGAAAAGATCGAGTACTACATGAAACATGAGGGCGAGCGGAAAAAGGTTGCTAGAAACGCTCAAAGAAGGACCCTGAAGCATCATCTATACGAACACAGGGTGGTGGAGATCATGAATGCGGTGCACAATTTGTCCCGCTGAAGGCCTCCCGATAACGCCCCGTATCGCGAGTGGGCGGGCGGGCTGTCGAGAATAAGCGGCCGGCCTCCGCGTTGCGCTCACATGTCGCTACGGGAGGCCGGGCAAAGCGAGACCTTTACACCTCCGTAACTTCACTTTATGACGCGCTTAACATTTGGCTTGCCTTCAAATAACGTAGTTTTGACAATAATATGGATTACAACCTGGTTGACGCTGCACTAGCTTTGCAGTTCGTGCGGCGTTGTTTCTATATGCCCTTCGTGGGATAGCGCGGTCTCTGAAGGCTCTATTATTATGCTGGCCTTGTATAAGTTCTCCAGGTTTGCAATCTCGGCCCGCTTGCGGTTTAAAAGATAGCTGGCGGCATCGGCGGGCAGCACTGCTTTTAAAACAGCGGGTCTCTTTTGCATGAGGGTGGTCCAGATTTTGCGGAAATAGTCAAGGGCCGTTGCCTCTGCTGAACGCACAAGTCCGCTTCCCTGGCAGACCGGGCATTCTCTATAGGAGCTGCGTAGTATGTTGAGTCCAAGGTGCTGGCGCGACAACTCGAGCAGGCCGAACTTTGAGATTCGCCCTACGCTGATCTTAGCCTTGTCCTTTTTGATCTCCTCTTTGAGCCGGCGCTCGACTTCACGCGCATGCCTCTGGTCCCGCATGTCAATGAAATCGATCACTACAAGCCCGCCAAGATCGCGCAGCCTCAACTGACGAGGTATTTCGACCGCCGCTTCGAGATTGACCTTGTATGCCATTTCCTCAACGGCCCCTTCAGCGCTGGTGCGGCCTGAGTTAACATCGATCGACACAAGCGCCTCGGTGGGATCGAAAAGCAGGTAGCCTCCGGACTTAAGCATCGCCTTTTTGCGAAATATCTGTGCGATCTGCTCTTCAAGATTATATTTGGAGTAAATCGGTCCTTCTTCTTTATAAAGTCTGACCTGCTTTTGGTTTCTGGGGCTGATGATCCCCAGAAATTCTTTCACCCTTCTGTAAACCTCCCTGTCATCGACAAGGATGCTTTTGAGCCCGGCCGCGAAATAGTCGCGAATTACCCGAATCGCAAGGTCCTGCTCCTTGTAGATGAGGGAAGGGGCGGGCGACTCCTGCACCTTCTTTTTTATTTCCCCCCAAATTTTTACGAGGTGGTCCAGGTCTTTTATGACTTCGCGTTTGGTGCGGCTTTCGGCGGCGGTCCTCAGGATCACCCCGAACTCATCGGGGACCTTGAGACTCCTGGCAAGCTCTTTCATCCGCTCCCGCCTGTCTCCGTTTTCGATCTTTCGGGAAACCCCGCGCTGGTCCTGACCGGGCATCAGCACTATGTCCCGCCCGGCAAGAGAGACATAGCTGGTTAGCAGCGCTCCCTTGGAGCCCAGTTCCTCCTTGACCACCTGAACCAGGACTTCCTGCCCCTGATGGATCACGTCCTGGATTCTGGCATCATCCTTGACGTCTGAGTTGTAATACTCGGGATGGATTTCAGGGAATGGAAGAAACCCGTTGCGCTCGGTCCCGTAATTTACGAAGGCGGCCTGAAGACTGGACTGAATATGGATTATTATGCCTTTGTAGAGATTTCCAACAACCTTGCCGCGTGTCGCCGTTTCTATGAAAAAGTGTTCGAGAGTGTGGCCTTCTATTACCGCTATCCGAAGCTCTTCCGGATGGGCCGCATTAATAATCATGGTTTGATATGACATTTCGATGCCTTGCCGTTTCTTTTGCCCGAGGTCCGGGATTCGAGATGTTGTTTTGCCTGATAGACGAATGTTCGCAGCGCGATATCCCGGTTGGGCTGAATTCCCCCATCATATGGCACATTGATGTAGGGCATAAGCATTTTGTTTAACAGCGGCTTGAGAACGGCCGTACAGACTGCGCTGGGCATGCAGGTGAAGGGATATACGTTTGCAACGCCGTTGTATCCTTCGCGTAACTGCTCCATCGCCGCCCCGATGCTCAGGGCCGATTCGGTCCCAATATCAAAGCTGAAGAGCCGATCCCTATCAAGCCGCTTCTCGAGTACCGCTATCCCGTGATCTTTGTGAATGTCGATGTGTTTGAGCGCCCGCCTGTAAACCTGGCGCTGGCGCACCAGTTGATAATATTTCTGGATCTGTGTGGGGATCCAATTGTTCAGGATACCCCTTAGCGATTCAAAATCCCGTTTCAGCAGGGCCAGCTTCATGTGGCGTTCATGCTCCCTGGCCATGTCGTAGGTGATGTAGTTTATCCACTCGCCCACCGAAGCCACCACGACTTCGGCGCCGAACTGCTCGAGCACCCTTACTATGTGCTGATTGGATTCATGATGCGTGCGGACGTAAATCTCCCCGATGATCCCGATCAGCGGACGCCTTGGCTGCCGGGTGTCGATGAACGTCTTGGCCGTGGAGGCTGTATCCTCTACAATATCAAAAAGCCTTTTGAATTCGAGCGACGCTCCGTTTTGTTCGACCTCGGCAACCGTCGCCCAAAGCGCTTTTTCCATAAAGGAATCCGTCAGGCCGGGGCGAAGCTCGTATGGTCTCACGCGCCATACGATGCGGTCAAATATATCCGATATAATTACGCTCACATAACACAGTTTCCTGAATATTGCGGAGGCTTCCGCAGGCATGATGCCTGCTGCCGAATAGGAGTTTCGGGTCGAAAGATAGGTAATCGGCACGTCCCGAAACTCCTCGAACCTGTCCAAAACAAGGCGCTGCATCTTATTATACATACCGAACCGGCACGGACCGTCAGCCTCGGGTAAAAAATATACGTAGTTATCCGCTGAAAAAGCAGATCCGAGTCTTTCTTTTTCTCCACGCAGAAAATAGAGGATGTCGCCCAGCGTTATCTGGCAGGGGAAACACTCCTTGCCGGATGTAAATTCCTTTCCGAGGGCCAGACCCTTATAAGTTTCCAAAAGCAGGGCGTTTACCCCAACAGCATGGAAAGAGGCAGCAAGCAACCGGGATGCAAAGGGGGCCATTTCCGGGACGAGGAGGGTCTTGCCGGTTACGTCAAACTGTCTAACCTCTTCGTGGAAGCGTCCAAAATGCTGCTTGCCGGAAACTGTCATTTATGTACATCCTCGCTTTGCGTCTTCTCGTGAACCAATACCTATCCCACCTCCGCCAGTGAGTCCGGTTCATCCGGGTCGAGTTTTGCAGCCATCCGCTTTTCCTGAAGGTTCTTTACCACGTTGCGGTAGGCCTCCACACGGGTCAGCATGCCGGCTACGGCGCTGTGTTCGTCCAACTCGAGGATGAGGGAGGGCTTTCCCCTGAGCAGGTGACGGTAAAAATGCTCGATGAAGGAATCCGCCCCGCAACTGAAATTGGTAAGATGTACGCCATACCAGTTTGGGGTGCGAAGGGTCCTTTTTGCCGTCCTGATGATTCTGGCGCCAAGTCCCCAGAACATGCGCTTGAAATCGCTCATGTCTTCGGAATCCGAGCTCACCAGGTCCATCGGCAGCGCCTTGATGCCGAGCTTTGCGAGTTGCTTTCCGAACTGGAGGTTGAGCCGGTCGTCATACAGGTTGTATGGACGCCCGGTGACGATCCAGACGGGCTGCGCCGGATCGATGTGCGCTATTATCTCATTGCCTGTCTCAATTAGCCTGCGGTTAAATTCCATCTGTCTTGCCAACGCTTTGAAGATCGCCCCTTGCAGTTGGCTCCTCCTCGGTTTCAAACCGGGCGCAAAGGCATTTTCGAAGACATAGGCCAGATTTGCCGGGTCCTCCTTCAAATAGATCGTAGGCCGAATGATCCTGCTGTCGGGAATGTTCAGCGCAGATCTGCACATGTATTGCGAGCTCTGAACCAGCGGACAAAAATATCCGACTTCGTCGGGCTGCGGGACAGGTGCGTTCACTACATTGGGCAGGAACAGGTATTCGGCCAGGTCCATAAGGTAACGAACATGGCCGTGGAAAACCTTGACAGGAAAGCAGACCTCGGAGACCACATTTTCCACCCCAAGGAAAGCCAGCTTGTTGGTGGTTTTCGGGCTTAGCAATACCGGAAATCCAAGTTCGGAAAAAAGGTGAGCCCAGAAAACGCCCCACTCGAGCGAGTGCAAGGCAAGAGGAATGCCGATGACCGGCTTGGCCTGACGGCCGGCTTCGGCTTCGGTAATCAGATTTCCCGCCTCCATCAGTGCCTGCTCGAAAAGAGTCTGTCTAACCTGAAAGTAGTCAGTCTCACGGCCTCCTTCGGCCCGGGTTTCGTAGCGGCCGCAGTCACCTCCCCACACGCTCTTTCGTTCTCCGAAATTATAGACCTTGAGCTTGCACTCGTTATGGCACTTTTTGTCCACATGGCAGACGCTCTCGGTAAAATTCACTTTCATTGAAGCGAGTTGGTCGAGATCGCGCCTCCGGTATTCTACTCCCTGTTTTTTGAAAAGCTCCATCACAGACAGGGCGGCGCCGAACGCCCCCATGACTTCACGATGTCTTGGGACCAACACCTCGCGTTTGAGCACCTTCTCGAAGGCCGCAACGATTCCCCTGTTCAACGAAGGGCCGCCCAGGAACATGATCCGCTTTCCGACGTACCTGTTTTCCACTACCCTGTTCAAGTAATTGTGGACGATTGCATAACAAAGCCCTGCTATGAGATCCGGCCGCTCACCCCCTTTCTGCAGATAGCTCTCGAGGTCGGATTCCATGAATACCGTGCACCGCTCTGCAAGATGGATCGGACTGATCGAGGAAAGAGCAACTTCCTGGAATTCTCCGACAATGTTGATCTTCATCTTGTTGGCAAGCTCGTGCAAAAAGCTGCCCGTGCCGGCTGCACAGACCTTATTCATATCGAAATCAAGGGGGTGGGTGTTTTCTATCATGATGTATTTTGAGTCCTGCCCGCCGATTTCGAATATGGTGTCCACTTCGGGGTCGATTTCAACCGCACCCCGGGCGTGCGCAGTAATCTCGTCAATGATAAGGTCCGCGCCGAGAAAATCTCCGACTACGTTGCGGCCCGATCCGGTTGTGGAGATTGCCATGAGCTTTATCTTCTCACCGACATTTTCCTGCAGTGTGCGCAGAAGCCGCTGGGTAACCTCGATAGGTTTTCCCTGCGTGGGCACGTAGCACTTGTGCAGGATTTGAGCTTTCCCGTCTATCAACGCATATTTTGTCGTAGTCGAGCCTATATCGACCCCCAGGAATACCTCCACCGGTTCACCCTTTTTCTTTGCCCACGGCTTCAGACCGTTTTCCGGGTCAAAGCGGGTCAACGAAAGTTCCAGGCGTTCGGCCCTCGGGAAGTTGTACACCGACTGAGAATCCGCCCGCACAAGGATCGAGGGGTCCACCTCATTTTGACATTTTTGCCTCTGGGCCTGGATGGCCGCGCCAAGAGCGCCGATCGAAGTATGGTGAGCCGGAACTATCAGCGAGGGGAAATAATGTTTGAAAGCCTGGACCTGGAGTTGGTTGGAGGCCATGCCGCCGATAAAAATGATCGGATCTGAGAGCTGCCGGTTTCCGATTATGGTGCTAATGTAATTGGCGGCGTTGCCGAAATGCAGGCCGGCTATGATATTGGGCAGACTCTCCCCCTTGTTCTGGAGGTGGATCATGTCCGATTTTGTAAAAACCGTGCAACGGCAGGCCACAGGAGCAGGGTAGGTGCTCTTCAGACCCAGTTCGATAAAGTCGCCAAGGGTCTGCTGCAGCTTTTCCTGGTCCATCGTAAAATCCGGCCCGTAAATCGACTGAGCGAGCCTTTCGGCCTGCTGGTCAATGAAAGAACCTGTTCCCGACGCGCATGGGCCGTTCATGTTGAAAGACTCCAACCGCCATTGGTCCCCGCTGTGCGCCAACTGGAAGACCGCCGCATCCTGGCCTCCCACCGTAATGATCGCGCGCACGCCGGGCGCCACATGGATAGCGCCCACCACCTGAGCGATCGTTTCTACTTCGAATGGCGCATGGAGCTTTTCGGCAAGCAGCTCTCCGTGAACTCCCGTAAAGCTAACCGATCTGAGCACGCCGGAATTCTCACCGCTGATTCGCAGCAGGATATTTTCCAAAAGCTTGCGGGTTTCTTCGTAGATGAGGCCAAAATGTCTTAGATATGGAGTTTCAAAGACGACTCTACGATTTTCGTCCAGAATGACGCAGTTGATGCTGACCGATCCGATGTCAACCCCAACATCATAATTCATTATTGTAACCTCTCGATTAACCGGCTTTTTTGCGCTGGAACTGATGTCTGGGCAAAACTCTGTCTAATATAGTTAGTTAAACTCTGTCTAATATAGTTAGTTAGATCGATTTGTTCAATCACAAGATTACCATCTTGGAGAGACTCTTGGTAAGAAGTCGGACCAATTCGCGGAGACCTTCCCTTTTCAGCGAAGATATCAGCAGGACGGGGAGTCCGAGTTCACGGTAACTTTTCTCGATCTTGGCCAGGTCCTTCGCGTCTTTTACCAGGTCGGTCTTGTTCAAAACGATTATGCGCGGTTTTTTCCGCAGCTCTTCCGAGTAGCTCTCAAGCTCATGTTCGATCTGTTTGAACGGCTCCAGGGGGTTGTCCGGAACCACTCGCGACAGGTCGATCACGTGAACCAGCAGCCGGGTCCTCTCGATGTGTTTCAAAAACCGGACTCCCAGCCCGGCGCCCTCGTGGGCGCCCACGATAAGCCCCGGCACATCGGCCATCACAAACGGGGGCGCATCGTCGTACTGCACGACTCCAAGATTAGGCGTAAGAGTGGTAAACGGGTAGTCCGCTATTTTGGGCCGTGCCGCAGAGACAGCGGAAACCAGGGTAGATTTTCCAGCGTTTGGAAGCCCTACCAAACCAACGTCGGCAATGAGTTTGAGCTCAAGTTTCAGGTTGAGCTCCTCGCCGGGCTGGCCCTCCTGGGCGAAACGAGGCGTCCGGTGAGTCGAACTGACGAAATGGGAGTTTCCCTTCCCGCCTCTTCCCCCTTTTGCCGCTATCCATCTCTGTCCAGCTTCGGTCAGGTCGGAAAGGATTTCGCCCGTGAGCGGGTCCTTTGCCATCGTGCCAACCGGCACTTCCACAACGAGGTCCTCGCCGCTTCGTCCCTGCCGGTTCTGGCCCGCGCCGTTCCTTCCAGGCTCGGCCCTGAAAAGGTTTCGATATCGAAAGTCAAGTAGGCTGTGTTTTCGTTGCGAGGCCTCCACAACAACGCTGCCCCCTTCGCCGCCGCCGCCCCCATCCGGTCCGCCTCGAGGCACATACTTCTCTCGCCTGAAACTAACGCAGCCGTTGCCGCCTTTTCCGGCCACAACCGTGATTGTCACCTCATCAATGAATTTCATCTCATTATAAAGTTAAGTTATCCCCGGGCAAGGCCGGGAGGTTAACTTTGTGATTATTAATCCCGGTGTCGCGATTAGTCACATTGTCTCCGGCTCAATTCAAAACACAACTCCCCTCTCACCGTGGGGTGGAGGGGAGCACATTGACCTGGTGCAGGGAGCAAAAGCTTCCCGTTTCACACTACTGCCGGGCTTCGATTGGATAGACGCTGATTTTCTGGCGCGTCTTGTCCTTGTGTTCGAAAGTAACCAAGCCGTCGGCAAGCGCGAAAAGAGTATAGTCCCTGCCCATCCCGACATGGTTTCCGGGATGAAAATGTGTGCCCAGTTGGCGAACTATGATATTGCCGGCGCGCACGAATTCACCGCCGAATTTCTTTACGCCCCTGCGCTGTCCGGCGCTGTCGCGACCATTTCGGGAACTTCCGCCCGCTTTTTTATGTGCCATTATTTTCCTCCAAAAACTCAAAGCCGCCGCGATTGAGTCTGAAATCGCGCCGGTGCTAGCCGATATTTTCCACGCGCATAGCCGTGTAGGCCTGTCTGTGTCCCTGTCTTTTCCGGTAATCTTTGCGGCGTTTGTGCTTGAAGATCACTATTTTGGGCGAGCGCCCCTGCCCGATGATAGTGGCCTGAACCCTAACGCCTTCCACAAAAGGCTGGCCAACCCGCAACTGATCACCCTCGGAGAAAAGGAGCACCTCATCGATGGTGACGCTTTCCCCGACCTGGCCGGAAATCTTTTCCACTTTGACTACATGCCCGGGCCGGGCTTCATATTGTCTCCCCCCGGACCTGAAGATGGCGTACATAGGTTCAAATCCTCCTGGACTGCAACTGGTTATATTTTCCCAATATAAGACTTGTGGATAAAAAAAGCGGCCCTCTGCTGGCCGCTCATCAAAGGCTGAACGCCCGTAGCTACATTGTGGCGTAGATTCCCTGTTTAAGGATCATTTCCTGGTATTCCTTGAGCCGGTCACATTTATCCAAACATTTGTTCTTATCCTCGTTGGCTCGATCACAGTTTATGCACGGGCTTTTTACCATTACGACGCCTCCTCTATGGGAAAATATTTGGAATTGCTCTTTATATTTGAACTGGAAGCGTTATGTCAAGTTATTTCTGAAAAATTGGCGTCTGAGACGATCAGACCGGCTCAAACGAGATGGGTTTTTCAATCTGCCAGCACGGGCTCGCGCAGCAGCATACCAACTGCCTCTGCGGCAGTGGCTGCAAGCTGGGGATGCGTTTGGCTAAGGGCTTCGATCTGCCGAAGGTGGTCAGCCGTGCGCAGTATAATCATTGCAAGGTCTCCTTCATCCATTCCGGAAATCTCGCGAACCTGTTCCCACGAAAGACCCTGCGCCCAATGGTAAACAGTGACAACCGTCCAGAACGGAAGCGGCGGGGTTTCGAAGCCTTCGGTCTGCAAGCGTTCCCTGAGACGCTGGAGGGTTTTCAACATCTGGAAAAAAGGCTTGGCCAGATCGGGATATTTCCAGATAAAAGAGGCCAGTTGCACGTCCCCTTGTTTGTCGCGGTCAGTCACAAAAGGAGCGATGAGCGCAGCTAACAGATCGGGTTTATTTCGCGGAAATACGTTTTTGCGGATCCCCTCGGAGATGAGCAGCGGCTGGTCGAGCCGGAGTTTGGAGGCCCACATCCCGTCGCGGGTCAACTTCCCATCTTCCTGCACATATCCTTCGGCCTGAAGCAGCCGGTAGTATTTGATAAACGACCTCCAGAGCTGCTCCTGGGTTGAATCCACCTTCGCAAATAGTTGAAGGTGCCGCCTTATGGCCGCAGAGAACGGATGAGCCGTTTCTTTCTGACAGGGACCGAAAAGGGAGCATTGTTCGCATGGATAGGAATGCAGTCTTTGGGCCGCTGCGGCCAGATCTCTGGATGCAAGGTCGGGGGGGGGCGCCCCGGCGGGTCCATCGGGCTCTACGGGGCTGAACTCGCCCTCAACGGCGCGCGCAATCAGGTTCTCCCATTCTCCCTGCTCTTCGAGGTCGGGAAAAGAGTCAAACAAAACACTCAAGTCACGGAGACGCTGAAACGCAACCCGGTGAGTCCGGATGCGCCGGCGCCGCATTCGGATCGGATAGGCCAGCCGGACGGCTTCCACGTTGCTGTATTCAAAATCGGGCCAGGCTACGCAAATATAAGGGGTCCCTCTCTGGCTGATAAAGACGCGGCCCGGAGCGAGTTGATCGACGATTTTTCTGTACTCGGGTCTTCGCTTGAGCGATCTGCGCATTTTCCGCAATTGCACAATGCCGATTGAGTACCTTGACCGTATTTCGAATAGCTCATCCAAAGATCCGCAGCCCATTTGCTCTCGATATTGCTCGAGTTCAGCCCGAACCGCCTCGAGCTTCTTCATCGATCGTTTGTCGCGGCTCAGGTTCTGGAAAGTGGACAGAGAGACCATGAAGAGGTCTCGAATCTCCTCGGGGTTGTGAGACAGCAGCAGGTTCAAAACCATCGAGAAATTAACGCGAATCTGGCTCTGGATCGGGTCGGGGGACGATTTTAACAGATCGTTTATAAGCCTGGGGTCCTGGTGGGGGCCGGGAACTATGAGCACAAACCCGATTTCATCCATCCCACGGCGTCCAGCCCTGCCGGTCATCTGCAACAGTTCGGTTGCGCTAAGCGCTGCGAATTCCTTACCGTTGAACCGGTCGCTTTGAAAAATAACCACCGTGCGCGCCGGGAAATTGACTCCAGCGGCGATTGTTGAAGTCGAGAAGATGGCATCCAGGTGTCCTGCCTGCATCATCTTTTCCAAAAACAGCTTCCAGTGTGGAAGCTGCCCGCCGTGATGGGAACCGACCCGGCAGCTCTTTAGGGTCGATAGGTGCTGATGTGTCTTGAGAAAAGGATATTCATCGAGCAGCTCTGCGAGCACCTCCCGAAACTGGGGACTTTCCTGCCTGCTCGCCCCTTGAGCTGGCCTGCAGAATTCGACCGCCCTGTCGCAGTCGGCCCTCGATTTCAGAAAGAATATGGCCGGCAGCAGGTTGGCGTTTCGGAGCGCATCGAGGATTCTCGGGATCTCGGGCAGTTCGGAGCGCGGAAGCGATCTGGGGTCGATTTTTTCAATTCCCGGGAGCAAACCACGGCGCGTCGCCAGAGGCGCAAGCTCTCCACCAGGGAAAAGGAATAGCGGGTAAAGCGGGACGGGACGCTCGTATGCCGCCACCCATTCGCATTCGGAACTGCGCATCCAGGTGAGCCAGTTGCAGATTTCACCGCCATTGAGTATTGTAGCGGAAAGCAGCAGGAGCCGAACACGCGGAGGAAGATAAATGAGCACTTCCTCCCACACGACGCCCCTGTCGACATCGCCGAGGTAGTGGGCCTCGTCGAGAACCACCAGGTCCATGTCGATGTCCTCTCCCCGGTGCATTATGTCATACAACTGGTTGCGCAGGATTTCGGTGGTGCCGACGATTACCGGGGCAAGTGGATTTTCTTTCCTGTCTCCGGTGAGAATCCCGACGTTTTCCCGGCCGAAGATTTCGCGGAATTCCTGATACTTCGCATTTGACAGGGCCTTAAGCGGCGATGCGTACCAGCTTTTCCCTCCCCTGTGAAAAATCTTGTCAATGGCTTCAACTGCGATATATGTTTTTCCGGCGCCTGTTGGGGCCGTAACAAGCACGTCTCGTGCTTCGATTGCGCCAAGAGCCTTGAGCTGGAAAGGGTCCGGCACGAAAGGGGCAGGCTCCGGGGTCCGTATTCGCTCCAGCACCGGGCTAAGGCTTCTGTGGATCTTATGAATGTAGGGACCTATGGAGGCCCTCACAGACGATGGGTGTCCGTGCTGTCTGGCACGACCTCGCTTACGGCCGGAATTGTTCATTCGCGGGAAGATTGTCAAAAAACCACCTCTGATGTAGAAGATTCAAAAACCGTGGAATGTGCTCATCTGGCTGTTATAAAAAGGAGCTTCAATATGAGCGGTTCTTCACAAGAAAAGATAATCACTCACGCCCGGGCGCAGTCGACAAGTACCGCTACTCCCTACCACATAACGAGTCTGCGTGTCCCGTTTTTTGAGGTCGATATGGGTCAGGCGGTCTATCACGGCAATTATTATCACTTCTTCGAGCTGGGGCGTGAAGATTTCTTGAGAAAAATCGGCTTCCCTTACCGTGAATTCTTGAACCGGCAGCTTCATCTCACTATCATCGAATCACGTTGCAAGTACCGCAAAGCTCTGCGCTATGATGATGAAATCGAAATACATACCGGGATAACCTCACTGAGTAGACGAAATCTTTCATTTTCTCAACTCATTTACAGACCGGCGGAGGCCTCGGCAAACCGCGAAACGAAAAGCTCCGGATTGGAACTATGCACACAGATCCAATCAAACATGATTTGCCTGCGTTTCACGGGCCAGACGACCCATTTGCCCGAAGATTTCCGGCTGGCCGTTGAAGCTATGCGAAAAAGGCCTCCCGCTTCCGCCCCGTCTTGCGGAACGTAGAGATTGAGCGGTCGGCCACCGTGCTACGTGCCTACATGTCGCTACGGCAGGCCGGGCAACCCAACTTCACGAAGTGAAGTTGGGCAAAGCCCCGCGAAGCGAGACCTTTACACCATTGTAGCTTGACTTTCTGATGCGCTTAACATTTGGCTTGCCATCAAACGCACCACGTTTAATGCTTGTCCGTTTTGCATGGCTGTGCGCACTGTCGCCGCTCTTATCATGTCAGACGCATTTTTTTCTAACAAGGTGTTATATGAGACTATCATACCAGGTATTGTATAAGTCTATCATACGAGGAATAAACGGAGATGGAAAAACCAAAAGAAGAAGCCAAACTGGAAATAGTCCTGAAACCGATAGGGATAATCCGAAGTCCGATCACCGAGCCGGGCAAGGCCCCCCGGCTAGGCAGTGAAGCGTCGGTCAGCGGCAAACTGATTGTCGATGAAAAGTATAGGGACGCTTTGTTCGGTCTGGAAAAGGGTGGGAAGATCGTTATTGTCTACTGGATGCACCTTGCCCAACGCGATATACTCCAGGTCCACCCCAGGGGAGATCGCACACGCCCGCTACGAGGTGTTTTCTCCACACGGAGCCCCCAGCGGCCAAACCCGATCTCCCTGGATACTGTGGAAATAACCGGGATCGAGGGCGATGTTATCGATGTAATCGGTCTTGACGCCGTTGACGGCACTCCCCTGCTCGATATCAAGTGCGTTGTATAAAAGCCTGGCACCCGAAGGGCTCACAACATTAATGACAAAAACTGTGCGAATGGTTATTATCCACAACGGGAGTTTTTATACGGAAATACAAAGCTAAATCCAGCAGTTATAAAGAGGATGCCGACCCGGTGCCCCTTTGTCTTCCCGGACTCGGGTTAGAGCTTCGCCGGCGGGCCCGCTGTCGAGATCATGGCGTAACTTTGCGGCCGTATCCGGTATCCGCTCAGACACGCTAAACCTTGACAGGGTAATTTCATGCGTGGTATCGGTTAGTTTAGTCCTGGGCCTTGGATGTTATCCCATTCCAACGGGCGGGAATGCCTGGTTGAGAGGCTATGAGGCGATGATGAAAAGAGAGAAGCGATCAAGTCCCTATGAAGGGCAAGCTAATCCGATGCGGGACCTCAATATAGCGGGTGAGAGTCCGGACGATGATATAATCGAGCTCGATGACATCATCGAGATGCCGTCAGGATTCATTGACGAAGATGAGGACCTGGACGTTGATGTCTTTAAGTTGGATCCGGATCTCGAACTTGAACCGGAAAATCTCGGGCAAAAGGCCGAGCGGCCTCTCATCAACGAACAGGCTCAAAAGCAAAGTTCCGACGCGCAAGACCGGCTCGAAGCATTTGGCGATGAAGCCGAAGAGGATGAGAAGCTTTTCGAGCCGGTTCCATCCAGACGGTCCGGAAAGAAATCCAAGGATAGAGCCGAATCGCAGGGTTTTGAAGACAAGGAATCGTTTCTGGACGAGTTCATGGATAAGACTGCAAATGTTGATGAATCATTCAAGCCCGCAGCATCGAAAGCGGCCGCTCCCGCGAGTGTTCCCATTGCGCCTGCTCCCGACCTTTCACAAGTGGCTGAAGAGCTTATAGGCCGACTCGAGTCCCGTTTGCAGCAACATATCCAGGCCATCGTGGAATCAAGATTGCCTGACCTGGTCAGGTCGATAATTAATGAGGAAGTGCAGAAGCTTAAGAAAGAGCTTTAGCAGGGGAATCAATTTTATGAGCCAGGGCGCTCTGCCTAAAGGATATGAATTTACCGAAGTCGAAGCGCATTGGTACAGGTATTGGGAGGAAAGAAATTTTTTCCGCGCAGACGAGACCAGTCGTAAACCGCCTTATTCCATAGTCATCCCTCCTCCGAACGTAACCGGCCAGCTCCATATGGGGCATGCTCTCAATAACACTCTTCAGGACATCCTTTGCAGGTATAAAAGGCTCAAGGGCTTCGAGGTGCTGTGGGTGCCGGGGACCGATCACGCCGGAATCGCCACTCAGAATGTGGTCGAGAGGAAACTTGGGGCTGAAGGTCTCACAAGGCACTCGATTGGCCGTGAAGCCTTTGTACAGCGCGTATGGGAATGGAGGGCAAACTACGGCGGAATTATAATAAATCAGTTGAAGCGGCTCGGGGCATCCTGCGACTGGTCACGCGAGCGGTTTACGATGGACGAGGGCCCTTCTCGGGCTGTGCGCCAGGTTTTCGTATCGCTCTATAATAAGGGCCTTATCTATCGCGGCAAGCGCATGATCAACTGGTGCCCGCGCTGCATGACCGCTCTGGCCAATATCGAAGTCGAGGGGGAGGAACTGGGCGGCTCTCTGTACTACATTCGCTATCCCCTGGTAAGCGGAAAGGGGGCATTGGTAGTGGCCACTACCAGGCCGGAAACGATGCTGGGAGATACGGCTGTCGCCGTGAACCCGCAGGACCACAGGTACAAGGCCCTTATCGGACAAAAAGTGGTCTTGCCGATAGTGGGCCGCAACATCCCGGTAATCGGAGATTCCTATGTCGAGCGCGAGTTCGGTACAGGGGCTCTCAAGGTCACTCCAGCCCACGATTTCAACGATTTCGAGCTGTCCGTAAAGCACGGCCTCGATCTGGTGCAGGTCATAGACGATCGCGGGACCATGACCGAACAGACGGGCCGCTACTCCGGAATGGACCGGTTTGCCTGCCGTAGGCTAATTCTAAAAGACCTTGAAGAAGCCGGCCATCTTGTAAAAATCGAAGCCTACACTCACCGGGTCGGGCACTGCTACCGCTGCCATAATGTGGTTGAGCCGATGCTCTCGCTTCAGTGGTTCGTTGCGACAAAACCTCTTGCCGAAGCTGCCGTAAAAGCGGTCAAACATGGTAAAACCAAAATCGTCCCGCCCAAATGGGAAAAAGATTACTTCAACTGGCTCGAAAACCTAGAGGACTGGTGCATAAGCCGCCAGATTTGGTGGGGACACCGAATCCCGGCATGGTATTGCCAGAACTGCGGTGATGTTATTGTCTCCATGGAAGCTCCCCTGGAATGCCCCAATTGCCCCGGCGCCCCCGTCGAACAGGACCCCGACGTTCTGGATACATGGTTCAGCTCCGGGCTGTGGCCTTTTTCGACCATGGGATGGCCGCAAAATACGTTGGAGCTGGAAAAATTCTACCCCACTTCCGTTCTGGTTACGGCATTCGACATTCTGTTTTTCTGGGTGGCCCGAATGATGATGATGGGACTCGAGTTCATGCGTGAAGTCCCATTCCGTGAAGTCTATGTGCATGCCCTTGTTCGGGATGCCGAGGGGCACAAAATGAGCAAATCCAGGGGAAACGTTATCGACCCCCTTCTCATGATGGACAAATACGGGACGGACGCCTTGCGGTTCGCCCTTACGGCCTTTGCGGTCCAGGGGAGGGATGTCAAGCTCTCCGAAGAGCGCGTCGAGGGCTACAAGCATTTTGTAAACAAGATATGGAACGCCGCCCGGCTTGTTCTGATGAACCTCGAAGAGTTCAAGGGGCCGGTCGAAATACCGGAAAAACCGCCCGCGCTTGCCAATCGCTGGATTTTGAGCCGCCTTCAAAGGGTTGCCGCAGAAGCCTCTGAGTCTTTGGACTCCTATTATTTCAATCAGTACGCTCAGGTACTCTATCAGTTCCTGTGGCACGAGTACTGCGACTGGTACCTGGAAATCGTCAAGCCCGATTTCTACGGCGAGGACGCGGAGGCAGGCGCACAGGCAAGGTCTGTTGCCGCCACGGTCCTCGAAAAAGTCCTGGTGCTTCTGCATCCCGTGATGCCGTTCATAACCGAAGAGATCTGGCACAAACTGCCTCACACATCAGGTGAGAGCATCATGAAAGAGGCCTTCCCGGAAGCCCAGGCCCACAGGATCGACCCCGAAGCCGAAGCGCAGATGGAAACGCTTATGGCGGTCATAGTGGCAATCCGCAATATCCGCGGCGAGATGAACGTCTCCCCGGCGCTCAAGGTGGAGGTGGTGTGCCTTTGCGAGCAGGGCTCGGAACTCGATCTTCTCATAGAGCACGAGCGCACCATTGCCGGTCTGGCAAAGGTCTCCAGGCTTGCTGCCGCCCGGGCCGGCGAGATGAATAAGCCCAGGTACGCCGCAGGGGCGCTGGTCGGGAACATGGAAGTTTTCGTAGTGCTCAAGGACATTCTGGATTTCGAGAGCGAATCGAACCGGCTCCAAAAGGAGCTTTCCAAACTGGAGAAAGAATTCGGGCTGACCCACAGGAAGCTTTCAAACGATGATTTTCTCCAGAAAGCCCCCGCTGAGGTTATCGAAAAGGAACGCGAGAAGAACGCGCGGCTTGCCGAGAAGATGGAAAAATTGAACCGCAGACTCGAAATCATGAACGGACTGCGGGAAAGCCAGCCGCAATGACTGCAACGATGGATACGGATGAACTGTTCCGGCTGGCTCTTCTCGAAGACATAGGGAGCGGGGATGCAACGACGCTCTCAATTATCCCTCCCGGTCTGGAAGCAAGCGCCGTTGTCTTTGGGCGCGAACCCTTCATTTTGTCCGGCTCCAGGCCATTTCGAAGAATTTTCGAACTTCTCGACCCTGAAATCAGGATAGAATGCCTGTTCCCCGACGGGGACCAGATCGAGCCTGATGTTGCCGTATTCAGGATAGAGGGAAGGGCGCGGGCACTTTTGACGGGCGAGCGGACGGCCCTCAATTTCGCCCAGCGGCTGAGCGGGATCGCCACTTTGACGCGCAAAATGTCGCAGGCCGTCGCGGGGACCGGATGCCAACTGCTCGATACACGTAAAACAACCCCCTTGTGGCGAAACCTCGAAAAGGAAGCCGTCCGGCACGGAGGCGGCAGGAATCACCGCTTCGGTCTGGCCGACGGTATTCTGATCAAGGACAATCATATTGCGGCGGCGGGAAGCATAAAGGAAGCGGTCCGCCGCACGCGCGAGAGCGCTCCCCATACCCTGCGCATCGAAATCGAAGTGGAAAGCATCCGACAACTCGATGAGGCTGTTGCCGCCGGGGCAGACATAGTGCTTCTCGACAATTTTACGCTGGATATGCTGAGGGAGGCCGTAGAGATCGGCAAAGGCCGCGTCGTTCTGGAGGCCTCCGGGGGCGTCAGGCTCGAAACCGTGCGCGCCATAGCCGAAACCGGGGTCGATTTCGTGAGCTGCGGCGCTCTTACCCACTCAGCAAGGGCCATCGATCTGACGATGGAGTTTTCCGTCTGACACTGCGCACATAGTATCATGCACCTCAGAGACACAGAGACACAGAGATTTTGACAGGATTAACAGGATTGAAAAACCTCCAATTCAGGAATTGAGGGATAAGTTCCTCAATTCGGCACTTGCTTACACTTCACCTAACACTCTTCTCCCTTGCTTCTCGCCTCTTACCACTAAGGCAAGTTCCGGATTTTTCGTTCAATGTGGTAATCTCATAGAGAAAAACGGCTTGTCTTGCAGACGGCGAGCAGCATTGAGCCACCGGAGAAGATGAGGACGGTCGGTATGGTAATAACGACAAGGGATGGAAAATCTTTCGATACCGACAAAGACCTGAGCGCTCCGGAGCGTCACATCCTGCAAAAACTCATCATATGGCAATTGTTTGCTTCCAGCGTCGATCAGTTCAGGGAGAAGGAAGAGGAGGCTATGTTTAAAGGCTGGAACAATTCAGGTCCGATTAAAACAAGCGAAGCAATGAGGGCGATTCTTGCTGAATTGGAGGATAAGGTCGCCCTTCGACTCAACCAGGCGCCTCGATAAGGCCGCGTAGCTCGGGCGGGCTGTCGTGAATGAGCGGGCGCCTTTCGCGCTCCGCGGAGTACATCGCTGAGGGCTGCCCGCAATCGATATGGCATTTTCTTGCACAGTGTTGTTCATAAGTCTGTCTAACGAGGATATGAAATGAAACGGCGATGTATCAGCCTTGTGAAGAAACATGGGCGCTTTTTTATGTCTATTCCGTGCAAGGGTTAGACAAGCACCCGCTCTTACCTCCTGCCTAATCGTGGCAAAACGGTAAAGAACAGGCGGCAATTGAATGCACGATCATATCTGTACGAAGAATTCCCGGTTTTTGGATGCCGGTTAGACGGCTTTCTGACGGAACCGTTTTTGTTTAACCTGCTGAGTATAGACTTTAAATAAAGTAACAAACCCAAAGAAACCTATAAAAAGCCGCTACGTGCACATTAGTGCGCTAAGCGGCGGGTGGCCTTTCATTTGTCAAAATTGCCGGGAAGGGCTTTTAGTAAAAAATGGTCCGGCAGCGGTGGAACGGGCGTTTGCGAAATGCATCGAGCTGGCCCAACCGCCAGAGCCAGTTATCGACAAGGGTGCTGGTAAGCTTTTGCCCGTCCTCCTGGAAGCCATTCCTCAGTGCCTCGACGGCCCACAAGGTCATTGCCCGAATCTCGACCTCCTCCTCGGAGCCGCGCAGTAGCGGTTCCATGGCGTCAATCCTGGCCGCAAGCCCGCGATGATATGAAATAATTCCAAGCTCCCGGAGCACTTGTGGAAGCTTGTAGTCGGCAAATGCGGTAAGCCGCCCGATGTCGTTGAATTTCCCCCATTTGTTTCCGGCGAACGCGGTGAAAACGTCAAAGACGAAAATCTGGGCCCTTTTCCAGAAATAAACTCTTTCAGTTCCGTAAAGGGCTTCATCGCGGAAGCTCGGAAAAAGGGAGACAATCTCGCTGACCAGCCGCACGGCGCTCAAACCTGAAGCTGCATCGAACAGGGACATGATATCGCCCCCGAGTTCCGACAAAATTATCGAGCCGGCCTCCCGGAGGTTTTTCAGCCGCTCTTCAAACATTGGCATCGCGCCGGGGCTGGAAAAGATGTGGGCCAGGTCGCCTGCGCTGATACCCGACAGGAAATGAGGATCGGTTATGGGGAAACCTTGCTCCAGTGCCCGCTTCAGACTAGCGGCAAGACCCCAGTACCCCGAGTAAGGATTACCGTTGTAGATGACCGTCCAGGCAGGCTCGCCCGGATCGGGCCAGAAGCAGTGGTTCAAAACATCGAGAGCAAAAATCCAGCGAACGCTCTCCTCTGTTCCGTCAAAGAAATGGCAGGGATGTTCCCATGATGAAGACGGATCGGCCGTATGTCCCCATTTCAAAATGGCCGGGCCGATCCGATCCGGATGAAATTTGACCGAGCGGCTTTGAGCAACAACCCGCTCAACCGAGGCAAGGACCTGGAAGTCGCTCAATTGAAAATCCCGCGCGGAAGCAAAAGGCAGAAAGCAGGAAGCGGACATGGGTCTTGCTTCCCGCTTCCCGCTCCTCGCTTCCTGCTCCAATCTTTAAGGCTATGCCGCAGCCTTTTTGGCCATATAGTCAAAAATGTTCTGAACAGTGCGAATTTTTTCTGCGTCCTCATCGGGGATTTCCGTGTCGAAGGCTTCCTCGATCGCCATTACGAGTTCTACGACATCTAGAGAATCGGCCCCAAGGTCGTCAACTATGTTTGCGCCGGGAGTCACCATCTCTTTGTCAACTCCGAGCTGGTTAGCAATAATATCGATGATTCTGGTCTGTTCTGCCGTCGTGCTCATTTAATCCTCCCTGTCAAGTCAGTTTTTGTATTGAATTCTTTGTGCATCTTTGACAAATCCATGGAACAAAACTTCCAACACGCCCGGAAGCTCATTTACAAGGGGATAGGAACAATCCCTGGCGAGCCATTTCTGTATTACTCCGTGTGCAAAGCCCATAGTGCCGTAAAAGACAGTCTGAAAATCGACGTCTTTTAGAATTCCCTGCTGGGTCCCTTCGTAGACTTTCCTTTTGAGATTCGGAATGGCCCGCATCACTTTTCGGAAGTACTCGTCGGGGGAGTGTTCGCCAAGGTCTAGCTGTTCCTGGATGATCAGCCTGTAGAGACGCTGGTTTCGGTCGAAGAATTCGAAATACATCCGGATGCACTTGGAAATCATCGTCAGCACGTCGTCGCGGCCGTCTATTACCGAACCGGCCGTTGCTCCGAGTTCCTCCAATCTGAGCCGCACGAGCTCAGCAAAGAGCTTTTCCTTGGTCTCGAAATAGCGGTAAAGGGTCCCTTTCCCAACGCCGGCCTTTTCGGCGATTTCGTCCATGGTGGCCGGATGAAAGCCTTTATGAGAAAAAACCTCCATGGCCGCCTCGAGTATCCGCTCTTTGGCCTTCGGCTTGGACAGAAGCGGGGCAGTTTCCTCCGTCAGGATTTTCTCCAAAAGGCTCGGGTAGAAACGCGAGGCCGGGATACCTTTTTTCAGGGCGATCTCCCCGAGGGCTTCCATTAGAACTATAAGGCCGATTTTGTTTTGAAGCGGCCCGGTGCGCAACGGTCCCCGGATGTGGAAAAACCACTGCGAAAGCTCTTCGGTGAGGCTTTCGGGTGGCGACCCCGACATCTCTTCGGAAATGGCCTCGATCAGCCCCTGTCTGTTGCCGGCCAGGGCCATTTTCTTCACGTTAGCGTACACATTTTGCTGGTCAGTATATTTTTGCAAACAAGCGGCCCCTTCCCCCTGATACGGACTGGTCAGTCATAAAACACACCCAAATCTCAAAGTCAAGAAAGTTTTGACTGTCATTGGCTGTGACGCCCCAACTTCCGGCGCATTGGGCAGAATCTTGCCGCAAAGGTGGTTTTTGTGTTTTATAAAAGCTTATCCAAATGTTATGAAATAAACAGCTTTGATAGGTTTGAAACAAATTATCCTTTTAGCCGGGGAAATGTGAATGCCCGCTCCGCCCACCGATTCTTTCCACAGGAAGATCGATTATCTTAGATTGTCAATTACCGACAGGTGCAATCTTCGCTGCTCGTACTGCATGCCAAAAAACGGTGTTGCAAAGCTGGACCACACGGACATACTGCGCTATGAGGAAATACTAAGGCTTGTGCGGATAGCGGTCTCAATGGGTATATCGAAGGTGCGCATAACGGGAGGTGAGCCTCTGGTCAGAAAGGATGTGCTCAGTCTGTGCGAAAACATCTCCAGGGTCCCTGGACTAAAGAGTCTGAGCCTTACGACAAACGGGGTCCTGCTCTCGGATTTTGCCGAGGGACTTCTCAAGGCGGGCATCAGACGTATAAATGTCAGCCTTGATACCCTGAAGCCTGAAAGGTTTGCGAAGATCACCGGCAAAGACCTTCACAGCCAGGTGTGGGCAGGGATCATGGCCGCTGTCAAGGCAGGCATTTCGCCTGTGAAGTTGAACGCGGTAATCATGTGCGGGGTCAATGAGGATGAGATTGAAGATTTGGCGCGCCTGACGTTCCAGTTCCCGTTCCACGTGCGCTTTATCGAGTTCATGCCTTTCCGGTTTGAGCTTGACCGCGACTCAGTTTTCGTTGCGGCCTCTGAAATCATGGAGCGCTTGAGGCGTGTTGCGCCTCTGGAGGCATCGATCGACGGCGAGAGCAACGGTCCGGCACTTCACTACAGGTTCCAGGGCGCTCAGGGGAAAATCGGAATCATCAGCCCGGTATCCGACCATTTTTGTCCGAGCTGCAACCGGCTTAGGGTAACCTCAGACGGAAAACTCCGCACCTGCCTCTTTTCCAGTGATGAGACAGATCTGCGGGGGGCGTTGCGACAGGGCGCCTCAGACGAAGAGATTGCCGCTGAAATGCGTAGAGCCATAAATAAAAAGCCGGAAAAGCACCAACTGAGCAGCCCTGTTTTCCGCAAGTGCATCTCTCGCCCAATGTTTTCTATCGGCGGTTGATTTCGAACAGAGCAACCAATCAGCAAGGATAGATAATCAGGAGTCGGTTGAACGAAAGTGGATGAAGAGCTTGATGATATAAGAGAAGAAATCGACGGCGTAGATTCAGAGATGCTCCGGCTCCTTAACAGGCGGATGGAGCTTGCCATTGAAGCGGGCCGGATAAAAGCCTCAATGGGCCTGCCCCTCTTTCACCCGGAACGCGAGCAGGCAGTTTTCCAGCGCCTCTCGAAGCTAAACCCCGGCCCTTTATCCGAGGAATCGCTGCGTTACATCTACCGTGAGGTATTTGCAGCTTCCCGGCTTATCCAGTACAGGCTTCAGGTCGCCTTCCTCGGCCCTGAGTGGACAAACTCCCACCTGGCCTCTATTTCGCTTTTTGGCCATTCCGCCTGCTATCTGCCCTGCGCATCTCTGGAAGAGGTGTTCGACAGCTTTCTCAAAGGAACGGCGCACCTGGCGGTGATCCCGATCGAGACCACACTCCAGGGGGGGGTTGGCCACAGCATGGACCTCCTCTATGAGCGCGAGGTGCATGTAATCAGTGAATGCTACCTGGAGATAGCTCACTACCTTTGCGGCAACGCTCAGGGTCTGGGTGAGGTGAGGCGTCTTTACGGGCAACCTCAGGCCATCGACCAGTGCCGCAGGTGGTTGCTTGAAAATATCTCTCACGCCGAGCACATCGAGTGCTCTTCGACCGCGCGCTCCGCACTGATGGCAAAGGATGACCCGAACGGAGCGGCCATTTGCAACCTCTATGCGGCCGAGCGTCACGGACTCAGCATTTTGGCCGAACGGATCGAAGAGGGTCCGGGAAACGCGGTCCGGTTCCTGGCGCTTGGCAACTACTGCAATCCGCCGACCGGTAACGACAAGACCTCGCTGCTCTTTGCGGTTTCCGACAGGCCCGGGTCATTGTTCGCCGCCCTTGGCGCCCTTTCTGCGATCAATTTGACCCGTATCGAATCGCGCCCCAACCGGCTCTTTTCGTGGCAGTACCTCTTTTATGCGGATATAGAAGGCCACAGGGACGACAGCCCCGTCCGGGCGGCCCTGGATGTCCTGGCGAACAGCGTGACCTTTTTGAAGATTCTGGGCTCTTACCCGAAAAGCGATCCCGCACAGCCTTTTCGGATCGATAAGGAAAAGATGCGAATGGGCCGCGATGATTCCGGAGGCGGCCATGAGCGGGCGTGAGGGACAAGGAAATATGCTGAGCCCTTTTGATGTGGGTGCGGGTGTGGTTGAACAGGGTTCAGACAATACAAACGCGGAGTGGGGGAAACAGTCTCGCCCGGTTGGAAAGGCCGGTATTTGCGGATGTCTTGTAGAATGCTCCATTGAAGAGTTTCCGATATGGCTGAACCACCCGGAAGTCGATCTTGTGGAGTGGCGAATGGACAAATTCGCCGGCAACCACTCGATGGAGGAGATGAAATCTTTTCTCGGCGCTCTGTCAATAAAGCGGCGGCTTCCGCTGATAGCGACCAACAGGCCGGTTCGGCAAATGGGCGTATTTGCCGGCCGGGAGGACCTGCGGCTGAGCATGCTGGAGGAGGCCGCAAAATCCGGCGCCGACTGGATAGACCTTGAACACCACGCGGGTGTGGACGATATCGCCGCTTTTCGGCGCGCCGGAGCAAAGGTCCTGCTTTCGTGGCACAACACTGCCGGGACCCCCTCCAGGGGGATTTTGCGGGCAAAGCTTAAGAGCATGCGCAAGACAGGCGCCGACGCTTTGAAAATAGTGACTATGGCCCAATCGGGCGAAGATAACCTGAGGGTGCTCGAACTGATTCCGCTGGCCCGAAAAGAATTCGGAATCGAGCTGATCGCGTTCTGTATGGGACCGGCAGGGAAATGGAGCAGGCTGGTGAGCATATTCCTGGGCAGTCCCTGGACTTATGCGCAGTTCGAGGGCCAGTCTGCGACCGCGCCGGCTCAGCTTTCGGTCTCCGAGATGCGCGCGATGATCCGCGGTATTGATCGGAGATAATTTCTTCGCAATCGGCACATCCATAAGGAGCTTATCTTGATTTACAGTATGACCGGATTTGGACGCAGCCGCAAAGAAGGGGCGGGCTACACAATCAGCGTTGAAATGCGCGCTCTTAATGCCAAGCAGCTCGACATTTCCGTTCGCATTCCAAAAAACTTCTTTGAGTTCGAGGACTTGTGCAGGAAGCTGATTGCAAAAAGAATCCGAAGAGGCCGGATCGATGCCTTCATTCAGATAGAGAGCACCGATGTCAGGCAAAAGGCGCCGCATATCAGCCTGGAGCTTGCGCAATACTACTGGTCACAACTCCAGCAGATTCACCGCGAAATAGTGCACCTAGAAGAACCTTCGCTGGAGCACCTGTTGAGGGTCCCGCATATCTATGAGATGCCGGAAGCACTTATTGACTCCGAAGCAATCGGGGAACTTGTGTCATCCGCGATTTCCGAGGCGCTGAGCCAGGTGCTCCAGATGCGCGCGCTTGAGGGTGAATCGTTGCTTCGGGACTTCATGAACAGGCTGGCGGCGCTAAGAGATGACCTTTCAGTGGTAGCGAGCCGCAGGGAGGCCGTTGTCGAAGAGTACAAGGCCAGGCTGCAGGAGCGGATGAAGCAACTGCTGGGCGGGACGGAGCCCGATGAGAACAGGCTCCTGCAGGAGATAGCGTTTATCATCGACCGGGCAGACATAAACGAGGAGATCGTTCGGTTGGGAAGCCACCTTGGACAGGTTGAGGCTGCTCTGACCAGTGCAAATCCGGCCGACGGGCGCAGGCTCGATTTCCTTATCCAGGAACTTCACCGCGAAGCCAGCACGATTGGTTCAAAGACCACGGACCTGGATACGGTGCAGGTGGTCGTACGGATGAAGACGGAGATCGGGAAACTCAAGGAGCAGGCGCAAAATATCGAGTGATCGGATTGGCAAGACCTGTTGCAAACAATGAAGGAGTCCGCTTTGGGCGCAAAGAAAGCAAAACCTGTAAAGAAATTGCAGAAAAAACTGGTGCAGACGCCTGACACTGCTTTTGCAAAAGCAAGAAATTGGGCAGATAAGAATTACGCAATCGTCTTTGGCGCGTGCACCGCAATCCTGTTTACAGCTATCGCGGTGTGGGGGTACAGCGCCCACGATCGTTCAAAACAGGTCCAAGCGCAGTCCGATTACGGGACACTTGTATCCAGGCTTCCTGCAGAAGGCAAGGGGAGTGCGGCAGACTGGGAAAAGCTTATCCCGGATCTCAAGACATTCATCTCCGAACACAGTGGCACAGCGCCGGCTCTAGACGCGAGGATCGAGCTGGCAAAGGCTTTCTTTGAGACCAGGCGCTACGGGGATGCGATAAAAACCGGGGAAGAAGCCCTCAATCTGGCGCCTTCCGGTTACGGCCTCAGACCACTCATCCTGTATCAGCTTGGCTATGCCTATGAGTCGGCCGGAAAGCCCGATGAGGCCGCCAGTGAATGGACCAGCCTGAAGAAACTTGGGGTGCCGGACTTGGAGCGGGAAGCCGACTGGAACCTGGGCAGAATTTTAGAAGGCAAAAAGGATTTTGCCAAGGCCGCCGAAATGTATCAGCTTGCCTCCGAAGCGCCCGGTGATTATCCTCCTGCCGCGTTAATTGACCAGCAGATGGCCAGGGTAAAAGCCGGAAAATGAGCCGGGCTTCTGCATATTTTGCACGGGCAATGGGCACGCAGTGAATTTTGCGAAAAATTAGGGTTGTTTTTTATTGTTTGCTATGGTACATAAAACAGCTTGTTCGGAATTCATAGCTCTTACGAGCGGGCTTTTTCAGGGTGAGGTTCCCGAGCGGCCAAAGGGAGCAGACTGTAAATCTGCCGGCGTAGCCTTCGGAGGTTCGAATCCTCCCCTCACCACCACTTATGGCATGTAGGAGATGGTGGCGGCCATATAGCGAGTCATTGTCGTTGGTACTACATACGCTGAGTTTGGGATGCAATCAAGATTCCGGCCGGGGCGCCGTTCAGCTCCAGATGGCCCCGCATTCCCTTCACGTTATGGACCTTCTCCAATCCTCTTGTTTGGCTGCAACTTCGAAAGCCCACGTAGCTCAGCAGGTAGAGCACTTCCTTGGTAAGGAAGAGGTTCACCGGTTCGAACCCGGTCGTGGGCTCCATTTGGCGATAGTTTGTAGGTTTGGGCGGGTATGCCGATGATATCCTCCTACCCTTGGCAACGTGGCCTGTCAAACATTTTTCTTTTATTCTCGGAATCTTTCAGGAGAAAGGACAATGGCTAAAAAGAAATTCGAGCGGACAAAGCCACATGTAAATGTGGGGACGATTGGTCACATAGACCATGGGAAAACGACCCTTACCGCAGCGATTACAAAGCAGCTTGCAAAGAAGGGCAA
>Ga0116110_1000017_pt1 | contig 117393 bp, 97 predicted proteins | sample June2015DPH_8_50_FD_89719 | JGI IMG/M metagenome (GOLD analysis project Ga0116110, IMG submission 89719) | Peatland microbial communities from SPRUCE experiment site at the Marcell Experimental Forest, Minnesota, USA - June2015DPH_8_40 | ecosystem: Environmental > Terrestrial > Soil > Wetlands...
CTCCGATGCCCTGACGGTTTCCGATTTCTTTGTCGATTGCCAGCGCTTCCTCATGATAGCTGAGCGCCTTTTCGTACTGGCTGAGATCAGAATAGACTCCTCCAAGAAACGAGAGAATAACTACGATAGCCTGCTTGTTACCCGACTTCCTTGCCAGCTCAAGAGCTTCTTGACCTTTTTCAAGGGCCTTCGCATAGTCGGATGTGTTGTAGGCCTGGAGCGCTTCCTTGGATATGCTATCCCAATCGTCCGCCCGCGCATGATTGATGTAAAACAGGGTTGCAAAAAGAAACAAGCCAACGGTAATGGTGACAGCAGCCCTTATCCCCATGTTTGTTCCTTTCTCACTGCCATACCGTTTTGACCGCTAATCTCTCCGATTTTAAGAGCTTTGGACCTCGGGGACCATGGCCAATCGTCGCCTTCTCAGCCGTCCACAAAGGTTTCTTTGTGTTGAGGCCCTCCAGCAGGACGATTTCCTTATCCTTTTGCCCGTTCTCACAATAGAAGTTCGCCGACTTACCCTGGACTTCAAAGCTTCTGCCTGTCACTGGTCTGCATATTGTTCCGTCCGCCAGTTCGACCAGCCACGAACTATCGTCGGCCACGGACTGGACCGGGAAATCGGGCTTCGGCAAGGGCTCCGTCAGCTTCAATCTGAATCCGGGGTCACCCTTAGCCGGATTTGGGTCGCATATTACAAGCTTGCCGTCTGCGGAGGCAAAACAGGGATCGATAATTTCATTTCCTATCATGCAGCGCCATGCATCCGGCCTTGTAACTGCAATGGAGCTGGTCCAGCAATGTCCTTCCCGCACACCCCGGCCCGGTGTATCAGGCATAAACTTAATAATTTTTGTCGCCTGCTCTGCAAAAACTGTTAGTGCTGCAAAGACCCCAATGAAGACAAGACAAAAGGTCCGTCCCCATTTTACCTGCGCCATAAATTTCTCCTTTCACCCTGTTCGGGTCGTGGCTCCAGAGTTACGGGTCACAGGTCGGTCAGCCCCCGACTCCCGGCTCTCGTCTCCGGACTCCAGATTCAGTTTCCTGGCAACGGCCCCGGGTCGCCCTGCGAGATGAATGCGCCCCAAAACAGCGGCTCCGCCGCCTTTTTGTAGAGCGGCTCCACTTCAACCCTGAATAATGCGTCAACTTGACCCCCAACTGGAGCCGAACCGCATTTCCGGGTCGGATTCCATCCGAAAAAGCTTTTGGAATGCCAAATGTCGGTAAATCATATGATATTCCAATCAACACACAACTGGGAATGCCGATCAGAGTAATTTGGGCAATCTCAGGGCACATCACCATTCAGCCCCGCAGTTGATGGTCTCGTTTTGAAGCCGACTTATTATCAAGTGCAAGCAGCAAAGCAGAATCTTGAAGGGCCATGATTGCCGGAATGGTCCCATGAAAATGAAAAGGACTGACCGCCAATTCATTCCAGCGAACAGTCCCTTCAGATCATTTTATTGAATGAGAGGGGATTAAATGCTGCTATTTGACTTTTTCGCTGAGAGTCTTGCCTGCTTTGAACTTGACGGCCTTTTTTGCCGGAATTTTGATCTTCTTGCCGGTCCTGGGATTACGGCCTTCTCGTTTAGCCCTTTTCGCGATGCTGAAAGTCCCGAAACCTACCAGTGTGATCTTGTCACCGCCTGACAAAGCGTCGGAAACAGCCGAAACAAATCCTGCCACAGCTTTTTCAGCCTGTGATTTGGTAAGTCCAACTTCACTTGCGATTTTTGCAACCAATTCAGCTTTCGTCATTTTCTTTCCTCCTCAAAGTTTGATAATGAAAACTGCCTCCCAAGATCTCTTAAAAATTCCGTGTTCCACGGCCTAAAACAGAAAAACTGCGGTTTGGATTTCACTACCACTGATGAGTCAGATTCGGCGCCTTGACGCGGCGGCCCTTGTTCGGGGCCATGTGCCCTATTTGAGCGTCACTCCCTCCATCCTTGGCTTACTAGAAAATCCACAAAGCTGCGAACGTCTTTGCCTGCATTAGCCACGGTATAGAGATAGTACGGACGTCTGAGTGGATAAGTTCCATTCCTGATCGTGGCCCTCGATGCGCTAACCGGCAGCGAGTGTTCATCTTTTCTGATCTTCAGGCTCTTGGTCCTGGCCGCAGGGCCGGGGAATGTGTCCCGCATTCTGACGTAAGCTATGGAGCCTGCTGTTTCTGCAACCTTTTTAATTATCCCCGGGAAGTCCGGTAGTGTAATTGCACTTTTGGTAATGGGAACTCCGCCGAGCATGTCGTTCTCCACAAACAATAACGTACCGGGATTCTTCTCGCCACTTTTGAAAACTGTAATGGCTAGATCTTGCCCGCTAATATCCTTCCAGTTGACGATTTCGCCAGTGAATGTCTTTCTTACCTGGTCTATCGAGAGTTCGTTCACCGGGTTCTGCAGATCGGTTATGATGACTATCCCGCCGTATCCTACCAAATGTTCGTCGAGTTGAAGCCCCTTGACCTTTGCCGCCTCGCTTTCCTGAGCGGTGATCTTACGTGAGGCCATCGCCACATCGGTCTCACCTGCAACTAGCGCTTTCATCCCTTCATCGGCCAGTGAATGGCGGGATACGGTTATATCAACCTGAGGATCATCTTTCATATAGAGCAGGGCAAGATGGTGAACTCGGTCCCACATTGAATCGGCGCCTGTCACTTTGATGGGGACCTTTGTCTGAGCGGCCGAGGGCAGGTCGCCTGCAATGGAAAATGTCGCCACAATGATGGCGATTATCAGGATCTTCTTCACTTGCTCTCCTTTTGCTTTGAGTTGCCCTTCTGTTGCCCTTAATGCCAATTACTTTAACCCGGAATAATGCATCGACTTCTGCGCTATGCATCCAAACTGCATGTTAGGATCGGATTTTTGCCCGAAAAACTTCCGCTGCGACCCTGAAGCCCCAAGAACCATACGATTTCCTAATCGAACATTCAAGTGATATGTCAATGAGACCGGTTTTTGCAGTGTTATGACACACCTCCTTCCCCGGAGTTTTGTATAACCTGGATCCTGCCTGTCCGTCTTAATGGGTTCAGGCGAATAAGATGCGATAGTACCGGGCGAGTGAAAAAGCCGTTGCTCCATGTACATACCATCTTCGGGCATGGCAGACCACTTTGGCCCCAACCTTTACAAGCCGCCAGATGATCAGTCAAAGTTCCTTGCCACTTGTTAAAAATCGACCTGGCATCAAAAAACGCTCAATACATGATCTGCACATCAGAATCCCACCGGAGCCATCAGGGATTTCCGTAGGACTGACTCCGCCTTTCAGATATGGTTTTCTCACAATGACTGATGATTTCAACCTGGCCCTTATCCATATTTCCTAGAAATTGAACGGCCTTGACGCCCGTATTGTCCATACGCAGCATGACGAGATAATAGTTCAGGCCGGAGACCATATAGCGGATCAGGTACTGGTGATTGTGAAAGAGTCGATGAAGAAGGCGTTGGAGCGCATCATCCCAGAGATCCCGTTTATCGTTGAACCCAAGATTGCCGATTCGTGGAAAGCATAAGGGCAGATAGTGCCCCAGATCGTTCCGGGGTCAATCATCTATTTTGCTGCGTACATAGCCGTTCTGTCTTGACCACATCTCTTATGTCCCTTCATCCAATGTTGAATTTCTCCTTCCATTCCCCAATCTTTTCTCTTGCATATTCGTACCCGATGGCGACGATCTGGTCGATGGCGGTGAAATTAAGAAGGCCAAGGCCGGAGACTGGCGGCCGCAGAAAAAGAGACGCCGCCGTTCTGGCAAAATTCGTTTTGTGCACGCTGCTGACCGTGGTGGTTCGGGATATTATGTCGAAAAGGTTAGGAAAGCGGACAATATTGGACGACGGCCTGACAAAACTGCGAAGAAGCTCCAGCGGCGATGGAACTTTTTCCCTCTGAACACTGAAAACTTCTGCGCCGCCACTGGCGTTGACCGCTATGATGGAGCAGTCCCACAAGTCTTGCATGACGTCTACGGGCAGGTTGTTTAGCACTCCTCCGTCCACGAGCAGTTCATTGCCTTGAATAACAGGCTCTACGATGCCGGGGAGGGAGGTGCTCGCCCGAACGGCCTTCCGCAGCGGCCCGTGATCGTGTACAACAGGTTTGGCTGTGGTGAGATTGGTGGAAATGCAGAAATAGTTAACCCACAAATCCTCGATCATCTTTTCGCCGTAGAGCTTCTTGAGAGTATCATCGAATTTGCGGGAACCAATGAAGGAGAAGTAAGGGATCGTGAAATCTCGGAACGGTTTTGAGTCGATGAACATTTTTCTGCCCAGCCGAACCATTTCTTCCCAGGTCATGCCCATCGCGTATTGTGCTGAAATGGCCGCTCCCATGCTGGTGCCGCCTATCAGGTCAATGGGTACTCCAGCTTCCTCAAGAGCCCTGATCACGCCAATATGGGCAAATCCGCATGCGCCGCCGCCGCTAAGCACCACACCCACGGCTTTGCCTGTAAGAATTCGGGCCAGGCGCCTGTACTGGGCATCCGATTCGCCCGCGAGATGATGGTGATTTTGGGCTTGCAGCAGTTCCTTCCACTGTTTGGTCTCGCTTGGCAGGCGGCTTCGGTCGGGGTGCAGCAGGATAAGAGTTCTTTTCGTGGTGTCCATATCGCCCGCCGGACCCATCATGGCGTCGATGTTACTGTCCACCGCGAGAATGTCGGGCGCCCGTGCGAGAATGAGGATGTGATCGGCCTGTTTCAGGCACCGATTGGTCCATGAGGTTCGGGACATGTCGGCTTCATAAAGAATAAATTCATGCTTGGTTTCCTGCTCGTCCAGCCAAATGGACAGGCTCATACGGTAGGGATCATCATCGCCAACCTGTGAAATATTTTCGACTTGAACAAGGCTGTCAACTCGACGGCTATTCAGGTGCAAAGTCGATGCAAACTCCATAAGCATCTTGCCTAGCCGGTGTGAGAACTCGGACAGCGGAGCGCCCGGTTGGGCGGCGATGACTGCGATGCTCATCCCGGTCCGCTTTCTCTTCAACGCGTGCATGCCCTGTTGAACGCGCCTGGCCAACATCCGGGTGATACCCAGCATGACCTCGGGATGTTCTTCGACGAGCCTTTCTGCGGCATCCCTGGATATGCTCACCAGATAGCTGTCGCGGACGCAACGAACGGTAGCCGTACGGTGACCGCCCAAAAGAAGCGCCATCTCGCCGATGACTTCACCGCGTGCCCTTTCCACCGTCCGTGTTTCCCCATCCTCATCGTCTGCCACCACCTGAAGCCGCCCGCTCACAATAATATAGAGCCGGTCGCCCCTGTCTCCCTGGCGGAAAAGGATCTCTCCTCGCTTGAGGCGATGCCATTGGAGATAACTGTCTATCCTTTTGAGCAGGTCCTTGCTCATCGTCCCGAACAGGTCTTGCAGTATCATCACCAACTGATTTCGGCACAATTGCCGCCGCATGATTTCATATAGCCCTTCAATGTCGCCGGGGCCCAGTTTCGTGAAAGAAGATTTTGAAAGTTTCAGCAAATTGGTTTGGCAGACCGCGTGGACGCTCGCTCTACGTTTGCCTCCACTCAGATTCGGGATCTCTCCGGCAACTTCGCCTTGATCTATTACCCCCACCTCCCACTCCGATCCGTCCTCCTGTTTGATCGTCACGGCCAATTGCCCGGTGGTGACAACGTATATGGCGTCACCGGGGTCTCCCTGGCGAAACAGGGTTGCTCCCGCATCCAGCGTGACCGGCTCGAGGCCCTGAGAAAGGTCCATGAACATCGTATTACCAGGGTCGCCTGTGGGTTTATCTTTCATTGGCCCCTTTGCCTCCCGTTCACTGGGTGTATGGATCAGGTACGCACATCTGGCTGATACTGCCGCCGGAAGGGGAGGATGAAGAGGTGGATATTTTTGAACAGGTCCCCGTCCTTGAAGCTGTCTGCTTCCCTGATTCAGTGGACTGCGAGCTTAGGTTTAGTGCCCAAGCATCTGTGATACCCTAACCCGGACAAGCCGGAACCAAAAATGGATCACGCGAAGGCGCGAAGACGCGAAAACCGCGAAATAAATCCTTTTAAAAGAACCACCAAGCCTGATTCATCGTGGCTTTACAAGGTTAATCCCATGCTCGAACACGAAGACGGCGAAGCCAAGAAGAAATTTTTTGCCAGAAAAAGCACGAATTTCGAATTTAAGCGCCTAAAGCCAGTTCCCCATTAGGATGAACGGCGCCCAGAAGTAAGGGTGCGAATATGGGGCCGATTGAGGCGCAGAGGGTGAGTTTTCAGATCCCTGCAGTTCGGTTTCCATACCTCGCCGAATTGGCAAAGTTTGCGAGGCCTGGCCTCTTATGAAAATCAGTTGTGCCTTTTGCAGGGCTTCGGCCTTGGTGAGTTTTTCCTGCTCGCGCAGTTGGTAGAAATTCTGCATGAAAATCCCCGTGCTTTCATCTGCAACCGGCCACAGAGTGGCGATTACTCCCTTTGCCCCCTGCCGCTGCGCCAGGACCCCGAAACCTTCCACCTCCCTACCGTCTCCCACGCCGGTATTGCAGGCCGACAATGTCAGAAGTTCCACACCACCGAATAGGTTGTTCTGCAATCGGACCTCGCTCAGTGGCAAATGGCTTCCGTCACCCAGAACAAGATATGATTTCGTGTCATCTCCAGGGGTGAACTTAAAATGGCTGGCAATGTGCACCAAAGGATAACGTTTGCGCAGCCCCTCTTTCATTGCTTCGAAAGTAAAGGCGTCATCTATATCTATCACTCCAGGCAAGACCCCGCCGGTTGCTCCCTGGGTCCTGATAATTCCGGAAAGCTCAACCGGTACGGCGGGCATAGGGGCAAAACCTTCATGCTCCTTACTCACCCCCAGACCAAGCCCGCTCCAGTTGGTCTTTGGCCTGTCTTTCAGCCGGGCCTGGCTTGCCGGGGTAAAGATCACGCTCCGGTAATTCTCCACCAGGTAGTGTTCTCCATCGTGCAGGGCGGCCACGGGCAAATACCTTAGAGCTCCGTCGAGTGACCACATAAGGGTTGTGGCTCTGAGTTCCTTTAGGTCTTGAGCGGCCGGACCGACAATGATCGAGTACATTTCCCGGGCCGGAGATAGCGGGTCGTGTTGGGGGCCTCTGAGAGCCTTTCGGAATTCGTTTACCTTCCGGTTCAGATCTTTTTCGGTGATCTGATATTCATAAGCCTTCCTGAACTCAGGCGTAATAAGCAACAGGCGAAAACTGTTTTCACCAACAATGGTGTAAAGCGCAACCACCCCTTCACCAAGCTCCCGTAAGTCTTCCTGGAGCCCCTGTGCTTCCTTTATCTGCTCCATTTTATCTTGCCGCTTCTCGGAGAGCTCGTTTCCAATATCCGCGATCACTTTCTCAAATGCGCGGCTGGCCATTTCCAAATCCTGGTCCAGCTCTATAAGCCTTGTCTCTTCATTCGCCGTGAGCTTTTGACTCTGTGCTTTCCGGTCCAGCGCCGCTCTCTCAACGCCCAAAGCGGCCGACTCATCGACAGCCCTGCGATAACGCACGTCCAAGGGGCCTTCCAGGCCGGTAAATGTCGCGCTGCCCGACACCGAGTCCTCCTTCTTTGTATCTTGACGCACGTATTCGAAATACTCCTCCTGCTTCAGAAGTTCCATAACCTGCTGAGCCTCGGGTAACCTCCCCACATCAATGAGAAGGTTTGCCAACTGCTTGTAGACATATCCAACTGTTTCCTGAAAGCTCTCCAAGGTCTCTTTGTCTATCTTGGAGACACTTTGCCTCTGTTCCTGTGCGGTATTTACCGCCCGTTTTCCAAAAAAGATAGCGGCATCCCGATTACCAAGACCAACGAGAATCCGCGAATAATTTGACTGCAGAAGCCTTAGAAGAGCGGGCATCGAGTTAACATCCGGAATTATTAATGCCCTCGTGAAAAGCGTGGCAGCTTCCGAAAACCGCCCCATCCTGTCGTAGAGGCACCCAAGGTTGTTCAGGCTCCAAGCCTTATCGGGGTGATTCCTGCTAAGCTTTGCATCCTGGATTTCAATCGCCCGCAGAAAGAACTGCTCTGCCTCCGCGTACCGGCCCATCTTTGTCTGGTTCGTCCCAAGTCTGTTCAAGATCATGGCCACTGAGGGGTGATCCTTGCCAAGGTTTGCCTCTTTGATTTGGAGCGCCTGACGATAGAGAGGCTCAGCCATCGCGTACCTGCGGGTCGATCTGTAGATGTGCGCAAGATTATCCAAACTGGATGCCAGGGCCAGGTGATTATCCCCGAGCTTCGTCTTCTGAATTTCAATGGCCTGCCTGATGAGCTGCTCGGCCTCAGCATACCGGCCCATCGAGTCATAGTACACTCCAAGGCGGTTCATGCTCTGGGCCGATTTCGGATGGTCCTTTCCGAGCTTAAGCTGGTATATCTGGATCGCCCGCTTGTACAAAGATTCAGCCTCATCGTATCGGCCCGTCCTCATACAAATGTCGGCGATATGGCCGCAGGTGTTGGCTGCTTCAGGGTGGTCCCTGCCAAGGGTGCTTTCAAATATCGCCAACGACTGTCTGAAGAGCTTTTCTGCCTCAGCATTCCGGCCTAAGTTCATGTAAACCACGGCAAGGTTGTTCAAGTCGATCGCCACCTCGGGGCAATTCTTGCCAAGCCTTGACATATTTATATCTAGGGCCTGCTTGTACAGGGATTCAGCCTCCTCATTTCGCCCCATCAATGCAAGTATGTTAGCAATGCTGGCCAGGCAGCGTGCGATTTTGGGGTGGCCTTCGCCGAACTTGACTTTCCACATCTCCAACGCCCGCTTATATAAAGACTCCGCCTCTGAGTAACGGCCTGTCAGCCAGTACAAATCGGCGAGATTGTTCATGCCGGCGGCGGTGTCGAAGCAGTCGCCGATAGCTTTTTCACTCATATCCAGTGCTTTTTTCAGTAACGGTTCAGCATCGGCATATCGAGCGATCTTCTGATAGTACAAACCTTGGCTTTCAACAGTCGCGGCATCGTAGCAAACCGAGAGTTCCCTGAACCCGGCGTCCTTTTCAATCTTTTTGAGCCTTAGTGTTGCATGATAATTGCATCCTTGGTCGGTTGGTCCAAGCTGTCTATCCTGAAGTTCACCGGTAAGTTCCTCGCCCTTTATAGAGATGCTCAACGAGTGCCCTTCGGAATTGCGGCTCTTAAAATAGGGATATCTCACAGAGAGTTTCTTGAGTTGATTTCCGTTGAACCGGCGCACTGTGAGGTTCTCGCCGCCGAGATATCCGGTTATATTCCCGACCTCCTCAGAAAAAGCCAGCTCTACCTGCCGCACCGGTTTTTCGTTTGCCCCGCAAGATGCGCCCGAGGTCTCCAGGATTTTCAGCTCTCCCCTGTAGTGGGAGACCTCCCCGTATGCCATTGTGGAGAATGGGACCCAGATTACAGCTACTGCGATCGCCAAGGTGGCCCTGCTCATGACATTTCCTCAGAAGAATTCTTCAGGTCGGTGCGCAGGCGCCTGATATATGCAGGCGCTGTTCTCACGGTTGATGTACGCCGGAAGAAAACAGCGAATGAATCCCTCCATGCAAGTCTCCCCGGAAGACTTGCTTAATGAGCCCCATTGAGAGGCTGTATCCTCGTCGGCCATTCGGTTGCGCGCCCATATCTTGACTTCATCGGGTACGTATTCTAAGCTGCCACACCCTGTCAAACGGTTTAAGGTAGAGATTTGATTATCAGTTGTTCTTTGGTTTTGTCTTCATCATGCATGTCCAACTCTTTGGAACATCGATGCACAGGTTCTCATGCATACTCGGCATGCCCATGCTCTTTCACGATCCCACAATGGGAATGCGAGCACAGGGTGGGATCTGGAGGCAATTTGGATTCGCTGAATGAACAGGGACCCGAACTTTACATTATGACATGGCCTTGGGCCTAGACAAGCGATTTTTCATAACGATGCAAACACCGCAGTCCGTGCAGCTTGCCAACATGTGAAATTGGGGATTTTTCAACATATAATGTGGATATCACGCTTTCAGCGTCATGATCGGCGGAATACCGGATGAATTGCTTGCAGTACGATTTTTTTCGTTTCCTGAGGTGACTCTTTTATTTGATCAGAATCTTGACGTGCAGGCTGTCCACCGCTTTTTCAGTTCCTTCCCACGGCCGGTACAGAAGTATCTTGAGATCGGCTTGTCCCACCTTTACAGCTTTGATTTTCCATGTCTTCAATAATGGGCCGCCGAGAATCCGTGTGTCCTTGAGTGGAACTTCAGTGGATTCGAGCACCCTCAGATGCGTTTCGTCCGGCTCGACTATTTCCCACAGATATCCCGTCCCGCCCGAGTGTTCCAGACGAACTTCGAAGATTGCGCCTTCGGGCACGACGATTTCTTTTCCGTTATCCTCTTTGGTGATCACCACAGTATTGGGTCCGGGACCCTGTGCTGAAGCGAAACCCGCAAAGAGCAAAGGTACAAACACAATAAGAAGAAAGATTCTGGGGAGTTCCATAATTCTCCTTCCCGTTACCGGGATATTGTTTCCGGTGTGATTTTACCGTTTTCTTCAAGCCGGAATACCCGGCCTCTCCACTCCACTCGCCTGCCGAAAAGGGCTGCCGACCAGATGAAAAGGCTGAAAAAATCTCTCAGTGGAACGAGCAGCAGGTTGTGTCTAAGGATTTTGTCCCCGAGCCGCCGCACCCCGACCATCCAGGCCATGAAGAGCCTTAAGGCGCTCACTGATGCGAAAATGAACAGTCCAAATCTCGAAAATCCCGAAAAGACGAAATAGAAAAAGGAAAGGGCCGTCCCATTAGTTATCAGCGAGCCGGCGTGCCCCCACGGAGCACAAGCGCGTATACCTCTGGCCCACCTTAACTGATGCCGCACAAAATCGGTTAGGCTCATGTTCGAGAGAACCGTCTCGACCACATACCTGGAGAGTTTTACCGGCAGACCAGCCTTTCGAACCAGGTTACCCATCATGTAATCATCGGCCAGGTAGGGGGCAATTGCCGCAAATCCGCCTATGGTCTCGAGTGTTTTCTTACTAATGGCAATGGCTGCTCCGAAGGCAAAAGAGATCCCACCGGCCATCTGGGCCACGAGTACCCCTGGAGCAAATTCCGATGAGATTCCCGAGGCCTCGAGTTTTGAGGGCGTTCCAGGCGCCTCCCCGGCGCGATAGAGACATGTGAGCAAGCCATCGGGCGGAAATTCCCAGCAGATCGTCTTGATAAAATCCGGTCCAACCCGGATGTCGCTGTCCAGCATCAGGAGAATCTCATGGCCGGCTTTCGGAAGCATGCTGCTTAAAGTGCATACCTTCGGATTAGGGCCGATTTCGTCGGCGCTTATCACCAGTTGGATGGGGACTTGGGGGAAGTCTGCCTGCAGCCGGGCGATAACGGGAAGAGACGAATCCTGCGAATCGCCAACCCCAAAGACGATTTCGAATTCGGGATAGTCCTGGCGGCAAAGGGATGCATAGTTTTGATAGGCCCGAGAGTCCGCTCCGCAAAGAGGAATCATAATGGAAACAGGGGGAAAGCAAAATTCCTCCTGTCCCCCTTTAGAAAAGGGGTGTGAGTCGTAGATTCCCTCCCGGCCCGCGGCGAGTTTGCAAGCGGGCAAACCGGCTGCTGCTGCTCGCCGCTGCGGAGCGGCAAAAAACTTTTCAGCAGCAATTATGCTTACAAGGTAATAGCAGGCGGAAGCCGCAGTCAGGATGCCAAGGATGATCCTGACGGGCTCGATGAGACTCGAGAGGGATAAGGTCTGGTCTTCGGGCAGGCAGATAAGCGCCACGCCAAAGCAGACCAGAAGAGTCCCCGCCCAGCGCATCCGGTCGATTTGTTCCTTCAGGAAGAATTTTGCCCCCAGGACCGTTACCACATACACGAGTGCAGTCGCCGGGACCACAAAACTCAGGTTGGCCCAGGAGAGTACGGTCAGGAAAGAAAAGAAACTCACGGCCAGGCATGTGACGCCAACAACGAAGTTCAGGTTGCCTGCTATTCGCTTTATTGTTCGCAGGATCTCAAGCCGGCTGACCGCCGAGACGTCGCCGACCTGCTTCATGCCCTTGGTGAGAAAAACGTCCCCGGCGGCACTTGAAAGGACAACCATAAGGACCATCAGGGCAGTCAGCATGCAACTCCCCCCGGTCCAGTTTCGCCGCTTTCGGCAAGCGAGCCGCCTGTTTTATCTTTTCTTGCGCCTGAGAGTGAAACCAGAGAGACCCCGAGAACGATAAGCACTGAGCCGAACCAATGAGCCGGTGAGACCGGTTCATCCAAAAAGTAGCTGCCGGAAAACACGTTCAGAATATACCCGAGTGCAGTTATCGGGAGCACGAGGCTCAGGTCGGCCCACGAAACAGCGGAAAGAAAGCAGGCGAAAAAAACGATCAGCAGAACGATTCCTGCCCAGATAAAAGGGCTCTTCAGCGCGTATGCGAGCATCATGAGAGAGAAGCCATCGCTGAATGAGGGCATCGAAGCGATCACTTTCATCCCTTTGCTGAGAAGTGTATTTGCGACTGCCTGGGTAATAACAGCCAGGCTAATTACAAACGTAGTTTTCATAAATCCTTTTCCAGATCGAAGTAGGTGGAAGGGATTATTCCAAGCCGTTCGATTTTAGAACGTACCGATGGATCGATCAAGATGGATAGTTCCCGAAATCGTTGTAATTCGCCTGCCTCGCAGGTTGATTGCGAACAAGGAAGGGCGGGATGAAAATATATTTCGTTGGTCCCCTGCGGCAGGTTGTCGAGCAACGATAAGACATACTCGATGCTCATATTGCCGGTCAGCAGGTTTCCATATACCCTCTGCGGGAAAATAAATCCTCGCCTTCGGAGTTTTCGCTTCATCCTGTCCGTGAGGAGTTTGAAAACAAGAGCATATCCGGCTGATAATAGGGGTGAACCTAAAAAGGGGAGGGCTGAAAAAAAACTATCGGCCGGGACTCGCACTCTTTTTATACGGTACCTTTCGGAGAGTTCAACTACTGCATCAAGGACGACGGGATGCACGTGCAAGTGGCAGTGGCCGTCCACGTGAGAAAAAACTAAGCCGGATTGGCTGAATTTTTCGAATTGAGCAGCGATTTCATTGAAAAGGTCCTTTCTCGCGCTCGGGCAAAAAAAATACTGCAAGCCGGCCCTGGCCGGGTCGGATGGGAAAGTTCCGTTTTTGCCGGCGACATGCGGTATTTCCGATGGACTCAGAACAGGGCGGCCATCGGCGCAGGTGACGTGAAGTCCTACGGCAAGCCGGGGATTTTCTTTTGCGAGCATTACCGCATGTTCGAACGCCTGGCCCGAGACCATAAGGCTGGCACTTGTCAAGATTCCACGGCGGTGAGCAAGGATTACGGCTTCATTAACTTCCCTGGAAGCGCCGAAATCATCCCCATTTATAATCAGACGGCGGGGTTTCATCTCTTGTACCCGTTCACCACAGAGGCACAGAGAGCACAGAGTGCAGAAGATGTCATAGAATCCGCCGACGTATGCCGTCCTTTAATCTCGGCACATTGAAGTTGATGAGCAGACCGAGCTTCCACCCTCCCAGTTTTAGGTAGGTCAGAAGCTGCGCCTCATGAATCCGTTCGATGGATGACAACGACTTGATTTCGACTACGACAGATTGTGCGACGAGAAGGTCAACGCGGTAATTGCAATCCAACCGGACCCCCTTGTATTCAACCGGCAATTGCAACTGCCTCTCGACACCAATGCCGCAAAGCGCCAACTCTCGACATAAACACTCCTCGTAGGCCGATTCCATCAGTCCAGGCCCCAATACCTTATGCACTTCAATCGCAGCCCCAATGATCCGCTCTGTTATAGTATTCAAATCCAAATCTGCCTCCTGGAAAACAATCTATTGAAACTATAACCCGTCAAAGGCAGGCAGGCAAAAAGCCTGCTGATTAGTTGCTTTTTTCTTTAGGTACTATGGATATCTGTAACGATTCTGCCAATTCGAAATCTTGTTCCTCTATATCTTCTATATGCCAGTCAACTGCTCCTGATGCAGGTATGTCTTTTATTTTTCCATCATGCTTGGATCTGAAAATAAATCCCAAATCGTAATATCTCTCGTCATAGGTTAACAAAGTTTCGAAGGTAGAGGAAGGGATTATTACGTCGATGTCGAAGCATTCTGGAACAACTTCGCTCAGATGGGGTTTTTGATAGGATGGCACATAAGTTATTCTACCTATTTCTTCTCCAGGATTTCCTTCACGAATCGCCAGTACTCCTTTGTTAAGATAGCCTAATCCTATTATATTAAGTTCCATTGAATCACTTGTTTTCGCATCAAAGTACAATGTTCGCATGCTATTCTTGTTTCGTGTTTCATAAATAAAACGTCGTTTTTGCATTCTAAATCTGATTATGGGCATAAGGTTCCCCTTATGGTGCTAAATGTATAATTATGCTACGATCTCTGTGTCCTCTGTGCCTCTGTGGTGAACACTTTCTTTCACCGGGTCTTCTCGAAAACGTTGCCGGTAAATCTTTTGCGCCGCGCCCGCAGTGTCAGATAATCTCGGGCTTCGTGATAAAGACGGCGGCGGTCGTTGCTGTCGAAGATTGCCCGCCGGATTATCCTGTAGATCACTTTTGGCCTGAAATAGTAGCGGCCATAAAAGTACTCGACCGCATCCACGATCTCCTGCCGGCTTAGCCAGGGATACTCATAGTTGGGGAGTTGATGTCCCAGTTCATCCGACATGTCGTCTTCCGTAAGGTAGCCATTGGTTTGAAGATATTCGTAAAACTCGGTGCCCGGATAAGGGTGTGCCAGAGATACCTGGATGGTTTCCGGATCGAGCTGTTCGGCGAATTCGATGGTGCGCATTATGGTCTCTTTTGTTTCGCCGGGCAGGCCTATCATGAAATCTCCGTGGACGGTCAGACCAAGTTCGCGGCAGTTATTCATGAATGTGATGGACTGTTCGACAGTGATTCCCTTCTTCATGTTATTAAGAACTTCCTGGACGCCGGATTCAAAGCCCACTACCAGAAGACGGCAGCCCGCTTCTTTCATTGCCTTGAGCATATCGAAGTCCGCATGCACGCGGCTGTTGCAGGACCAGGTGAAATTGAGCTCCTTGAGGTGCTTGCAAAGCTCGATTACACGCGTCTTGCCCCATGCCCAGGTGTCATCGTCGAAGAAGATTTCTTTTACTTCCGGGAAAAGTTCAATCGCGCGTTTTACTTCGGCAACGACGCTTTGGTTGCTGCGAACGCGCCAGGGATGCCCTGTGAATGTCTGAGGCCAGAGGCAATAGATACATCTGGCCGGGCATCCGCGCGAGGTGTAAAAGGCGAGATAGGGATGCTTTAGAAAAGGAATATTGTATTTGGCCGGGTCAAGGTCGCGCCTGTATATTTCCACGATGAACGGAAGGGAATCCAGGTCTTCGATGGGCCGCCGGTCAGCATTGTGAACTATTTTCCCATCTTGCCTGTAACTGACCCCTTCGATCTCCTTGAGGTCTTTTCCCGAGGCAAATTCGGCAACGGTGTAGTCGAACTCCTTTCGTGCAACGAAATCGATCGCCGATGACGCATTCAATGCCTGCTCGGGCTGCACGGAAACCGGAGGGCCGACAAAGGCGATCTTAATGGCAGGATTGACTTCCTTTATCTTTTCAGCAAGGCGGACATCGTGCTGAAAACCGGGCTTGCTGGTGAATAAAACCAGGAATTCAAAATCCTTTGCGATGCTAATAGTTTCTTCGGGGCTGATTCCGTGCGGCGAGGCGTCAACAAGCCTGCTTTCCTTTATCAATCCAGCGGCATAGGCGAGCCAGACAGGGTACCAGTAGGATGCGATTTCGCGGCGCGCTGGCCACCGGGCGCCGGCACCCCCGTCAAATTTCTCGAATGACGGAGGATTTAGAAGCATAGTTTTCATTTTCCGTGGTCTCCCTGAATTCAAAAAAAGGCACTATACGGGGGCAAGGGGTCCGATGTCAAGAAGCCGGGATTTGACGGGCGATTCCAGGCGGCCTCTGGAAGATGCCCGAAAGCGGCTTTGCGTATAGTCATATAAAACGAATGATGCCTTCTGCCGACGCTCGTTTAGTTAGTTTCCATCCGGAAAGGGTCCTTTTCCGTCCTGGGGCGGTGGGACCGCCGGTCGAGTTGGCCACTGCCTCCGGCGGTGGCGCAGGCAGGATCTCGACGCTCCGCGAGGCGGTACCCAAGTACGCCTCCGCGCAACCCCTCTATTTCCTTGCCAGTACGAAAAATGCCTCCTTTTCGAACAGAAACCTCGCGGGGCGTGGAATTCGCTCCGGAGTTTCCGGATGGACGCTAGTTATTATCCACAGTCAATTGCTTCGTTGAGTCCCTTGCCTGCCAAAACCATGGGCAAGACATTCTCCTCGGAGGGGACAATGCAGTTGATAATTGCCGGCCCGGGTTTTCGTAGCGCCTCGGGCAGCCCTTTGACTACGTCCTCTTCGGTCCTGAATGTGTATCCCGCGATGCCGTATGCCTTCGCAAGGATTTCGAAATCCGGATGGAATGAGAAATTTACCGCCATGTAGCGCCCCTGGCAGTAGTATTCCTGGAGCTGGCGCACCATGCCCAGAGCGGAATTGTTCATGATGATGATTTTAACGCTGAGGCCCTGCTCCATCATCGTGCCGAGTTCCTGTATGGTCATCTGGATACTGCCGTCCCCGGTCACCAGAATGACGTTACTGCCGGGAGCCCCGAAGCATGCGCCAATAGCTGCCGGCAGGCCGAATCCCATGCAGCCCAGCCCGCCGGAGGAAACCAGCGTGCGTGGTTTCTTGAAATGGTAGTACTGAGCTACCCACATCTGGTGCTGGCCTACGTCGGTTACGATAATGGCCTCGCCCCTGGTGCAGTTCCAAAGCTGCTCGATAATGAACTGGGGTTTCAGACAGGAATCACGATTGTAGCTCAAAGGGTATACAGCTTTGAGAGAATTGATGCGTGCGAGCCATTCGGAACGGTCGATTTTTTCAATAAGCGGGAGAAGCGCCTTCAAAATGAGTTTTACGTCGCCGACCAGCGGCACATTTGTAGCGATCACCTTTCCGATTTCTGCCGGATCGATGTCGATGTGGACTACAGTGGCGTGCGGGGCGAAGCTGTTGATGTTCATTACGACCCGGTCATCGAATCGCGCGCCCAGGCCGATCAGGAGGTCACATTCCGTAATTGCCATATTGGCGTAGCGGGTCCCGTGCAGACCAAGCATGCCGAGGAAGAGCGGATGGTCGCCGGGGAAGCCGGCAAGGCCCATGAAGGTATTGGTTACCGGCGCCGTTATGGCCTCGGCAAACTTCAAGAGTTCTTCTGATGCGTTTGAGGCGATTATCCCTCCTCCCGCATAGATAACGGGCCTTCTGGCTTTTGCTATGAGCCTGGCGATCTCGTTTATTTGGGCCGGATGCCCTTTATAGGTCGGTTTGTAGCCTCTGAGCCGCACAGTCGACGGGTATTTGAAACTTATCTTAGCCTGTGCTACGTCCTTTGGAATATCTATGAGTACCGGTCCCGGCCGGCCGGTCGATGCGATATGGAATGCGTTCTTTACTACGACCGGCAGTTTGTTCGGGTCCTTGAGAAGGTAATTATGCTTGGTAATCGGCATCGTAATACCGGTGATATCCACTTCCTGGAAGGAGTCCGTTCCGATCTGTATCCGAGGGACCTGTCCGGTGAACAAAACGATCGGGACCGAATCCATGTAGGCGTTTGCGATGCCGGTTACCAGGTTGGTAGCCCCCGGTCCGGAAGTAGCAATACACACACCTACGCCGCCGGTAACCCGGGCGTATCCATCGGCAGCGTGCACAGCCCCCTGTTCGTGCCGAACGAGCACGTGCTTAATTTTGGTCGAATGATACAGGGCGTCGTAGACGGGAAGGATTGCCCCGCCCGGATAGCCAAACACAATTTCCACGTTTTCTCTTTCGAGGCACTCTACCAGGGCCTCGGCAACCGTCATTTCCACGAAATCACCTCCGGAAGGTTCTGCAACCGGCCGCACCTGCTACGCGCCGTTCTAATCGTCTTCCAATTGAGTCGTCTGAGCGTCGCCCACGGCTACGAATTTGCTTCCCCGAAGCATGGCTATCTTTCCTGTGCGGACGAGTTCCTTGATCCCGTATGGGCGAAAGGATTCTGCGAATGCGTTTATTTTGCCCTCATTCCCTGTACATTCGAACGTTATGGTCTTCCTGCCCAGGTCAACGACACGGGCACGGAATATCTCCGCGATGTGCAGGATCTCAACGCGCTGGCTTGGTTCGGCGGCAACTTTGATCATGACCAGTTCCCGGTCGACATATTCGTCTTCCGTTATATTACTGATCTTGATAACATCTATAAGCTTGTGGAGTTGCTTTGTAACCTGCTCTATGAGGGGTTTGTCCCCCTCTACTACGATAGTCATCCGGGAGACATCATCTCTGTCGGTGCGACCCACCGCAAGACTGTCGATATTGAAGCCGCGGCGTGCGAACAGGCCTGCAACTCGAGTAAGAACACCTGGAGCGTTCTCAACCAGCACCGAAAGGGTGTGCTTATCCATTTATTTGAAACCTCCCGCAGAGTTTTGGAAGCACGTTGAAATTACATTGTTAACAGGAAATATATCAACATTGACTGAGCTTTTAAAGCGCAATAACTAGGCCTCCCGCTCCAGCCCCGTCTCGCGGGTGGGTGGGCTGTCGAGAATGAGCGGTCGGCCCCCGCGCTACGCGCTCACACCAGTTTGCGTTCAAGATTGAATTAATCGAAAAGAGCGGGGAAGTGACTTCCCCGCACCCCGCAAGATTTGGCCGCGCGCGTCTGCGCGCGCGACCAAGCGCTCGGCGCCGGCGGCGGTTGCCCAGCACTTGCTGGGCGGCCGCCACCGCGCCATTCTTAAATAGCAGCGAAGCTGCGAGGCAGTTTGAAGGGCAAAGTTCCCCGAGCTTTTCAGCTTCTTTTGGTGCACACTTGAACGCACCTTGGTATCACACGTCGCAAAGGGAGGCCAGCAAGCATGCTTCACTTTGTGAAGCAATGCGAAGCTCGCAAAGCGTGATCTATACACCGGAGGCACTTCACTTTTTGTAAGCGCCTCATATTTGGCTTGCCTCCAACCGCACCACATTTAGTGACTGGGCTGTCTGCATGGCTGCGCGGAAAGAGGCGATTCTGTTTTTGAACAGGGTGTTATATAAGTCTGTCATAAGAGGAGATCCAATTGGGCTACGGTAAAATCATAAACTTCTTTTTTGAACTGGGGATGCTCAAAAAAACCCCTCGCTCGGGTTTTCAGTTTCTGGGGTCCGGCCGCGAATCCGTTGCCGACCATTCGTTCCGCGTGGCAATGATAGGCTTTGCTCTTGCGCGCATGGACTCAAACGTTGACCCGTTCAAGGTCGTTTGCATGTGCCTGGTTCACGATCTGCCGGAAGCGCGCACCGGGGACCGGAACTATGTCAATAAGAGATATGTCGCAGTAGACGAAACCGGTGCAATAGCCGATCTAACCGACTCACTTCCCTTTGGGGACGAGATAATCGAGCTTCTCAAAGAGTACAGGGAGTCCGCGACAGTTGAAGCCAGACTCGTTCACGATGCCGACCAGCTTGACCTGATTTTGGAGCTCAAAGGGCAAAAAGATCTCGGAAATTCCTACGCCGTAAAATGGATGCATTTCGCCAGACAGCGCCTGATTACTTCGATTGGTAAAGAGATCGCCGAAGAGATCCTGACGACTGATTCAACGGACTGGTGGTTCAAGGGACACGATGAATGGTGGGGGAAAAATCTCGAAAAATAATGAACGTAAACCGGCTGCCGGAAATGGAGTGACGATTATTCGGGGTCTTTCTTTCGGTGATCGGATATCGATATCACTTTACCCTGCGTGCCGGTTTTTTCCTCTTTCTGTCTTTTGTTCAAGACCAATTCGGGTTTTGCCGGGCTCTTTCTTGTGTCCTCGAGCTTGGATTGAGAATGTTCATCGGCTGGAGCGGTCACTTTTTCAATTCGCATCGGCCGGCCTCCCATGGTGAATTCCTGGCCGTTGTAATAGGGCTCGCGCAAAATCCAGGTTACCACCAGCAGGGGAACCTGGAGCACCAATAGTTTCACCTCAAACCAACCCGGCTTCACGTCGGCGGCTATTTCGTCGACTCTGGCAAAAAAGGTCGGGTTGTTATCCGTATATACAAGAACGACGTCCCCAACTTTGGTCATCACTGCCTGCCTGTACCTGCGGTTGTTTGGTCCGCATCGGACTTGTTAAAATCAGTATACACCCCGTCCTGACATGAATCTGCCCGGGCCGGCGATTTTTCGCATTGGTTCAATGATCGGGAGACATAAAGGACAGGCCATTTTCATTACCGCCATTTCGTTTGCGTCCCATCACGTATTCCTCGTTCACGCTTGCCGGGACCAGAGGCAGCTTTTGGATATCCGGGACCTGGAACCCAAAGAGCATCTCCAGGAATAGAGTAACGATCCTGAAGGTTGCCCCCCACAAAAGTTCGGCCCGCTCTCCGATCTTATAAATGAAACATGGGAAATCCACGGTCGTGCCTTTGAACCTCCACTCCAGATGGGGAGGGACGTACCTCCTGTAAAGGGCGTAGTTAAACGGGTTGAGAAGAGCCCGCAGAGGAAACTGCACGATCCTTTCAACCTCCCGGCTCAAGTGAAAACGTTTCTGGTATGAAACCCATGCAACCATCGGATGGATTGACCGGCGAAAGAGAATGAGGCACTGGGTGGGAAGCGGGCCAAGGAAAGTCAGGCTGAAAGGATTAAGACCCATTTCTTCCCAGGCCTCCCGGAGGCCTGCCGCATAAAGCAGCGAGAGAAAATCGGCATTTTCGGGCTGTCGTGTTTTCAATTCCTTCCAATAGGGCCATCTCGAAAGGCTTGAACCCCGAAATGCCAGAAGACGGGCAAGAAAATGGTCGAGTTTTTCAATGGCCCCGCCGGGGCAGCACAGGTCTCCAGCCTGTTTGATCTCTTTCGAGCGTTTGTTCAGGATAATGCAGATTTCCGGAATGCCGCCTTCGTCGGTGGGAAGCCACCCGAGCAGTAGCAATACGCTTGATGTGCGCTCGCCGTACCGGCAATCCTCGTTTTGGAAAAGGCTCTCCGTGCCGCAGCGCTTTGAGAGCAAGCTGATCACACGCTCCCGCAAAGCGGGGGCATCGAATATCAGGTTTAGGTTGTCCGGCGTGCTGTTCATATCGGAGAACCGTGCAGCTTTTTCTCTATGCGTTTGCCCGAGATCGGGAACAGGGTCTTTATTTCGGGAGCAAACAGGCTGATGTTGAATTCCTCGATCATTTGGCCAACATCCTCTATAAAATCAAGTCCCTCGTGCGTTGGCCGGGAAAGAATGCGCTTCCTGATCGCCTCGAATTCAGAGATGTATACTCCTAACTGACCTTCTTTCGCACGGTCTTTTTCAGGAGACACATAGGCTCGCTCCGCCCTGATTCCAAGCGCCCTGAGGCAACGTGGTATAAGTCTCACCCGGCGATCTGAAAAGCGAGCCAAAAAATCGGGCGGAATAAGTTTTTCAAGCTCTGCGGCGATAACGGCCAGCCGGTCGATGACAGCCCGGTTTGCGCCCGCCATGCGCATAAACCTATCGAGCACAGCGCGCGTATCGTGCCTCTGCCGCACCGCTTCGAGAACAGACGTGCGAATCTCATTGCCGAGAATTCCCATACGGCCTTTTAGTCTTTCAACATTTTCCAGAAAAGCGTCCCGGTTGGGATGCTGCGCTGAGTCCAATTCGAACAGGCCGCGTAGAATATAATCATAGAGAGCGGAAGACGCCTCCTTTATGCTGCCCATGAAAAAAACTTTCGATGCGAATGTATCCGGAAAGGCCCAGTCTTTTCGGAACACTTTGAGTTCGCCGGCGAATGTCTGTTTATAAAGACGCATAAGCCCTGCGCGGGTCGATTCCCTTGCGCTGCCGGGCTCAGCGAACAGACGAACGGCAACCTTTCTTTGCTCATCAGCCAAACCGGGGTAGGCAAGCCGCCGAATCCCCAGTGCATCCGTTCCGATTTCTATGCTCTGCGGCAGGTCCCCGAAATCGGAGCCTTCGAGTTCATCTCGTTCCCAGTTTTCTCTGGCCTCATCCCACAGTTGGTCCTCGTGCTTTTCAATGGCAAAGGGCCGAAGGGTTTCGATGTTACGTCCCGAGGCCAGAACGTTTCTCTGAGGTCCGAGCACCTCAAAGCGCATCCTGAGGTGATCGGGCAACTGCTCCGTGTCCCACTGGTCGGGTGTAATCCGGGTTCCCGTGATATTGAACACCGCTTCGCTAAGCCGGCTATAAAAGTCTCCGTGTCCGAAAACAAGCTCTTGCCATATTCGCCGGGCGGTTTCGTTAACCGGCGCCAGATATCTGCGAATGCCTTTGGGAAGACCCTTAAGCAGGACCGTTACTTTTTCCGGGAGCATACCTGGAACAAGCCACTCGAAGGGTTCAGAAGACAGGACCGGTAGAGTATGGACCGGGACCGTGAGCGTGAGGCCGTCGTCGTCCTCGCCGGGGCGAAACGTGTATCGAACAGGAAGTTCAGTCCCCTTTGCGCTTAGTGTATCGGGGAATTGCTCCTGAACGTCCCAATCGGGTTCGGTTCGAAGGAGATCTTCCTTCTTCATTTTCAAAAAGTCGTCTCCTCCCCTGGCACGGATGAGCATGTCAAAAGACTTGAGGTCTGCGATTTGGGGAATACGCTCATCATAGAATCCAAATAAGGATTCGGCGTCGATAAGGAGGTCCCTTCGGCGGGTCTTGCTTTCGAGTTGTTCAATTTCTGAGAGCAGTGCCTGGTTGTGGTCCAGAAAGCCGTATCTACCGGGAATGTCTGCTTCGATGAGTGCTGAACGGATGAAAATTTCGCGCGCTTCGGCAAGATTTATGCGCGCGAAGTGGACTTTGCGCCGGTCCACTAAGGTGAGGCCGTAGACAGTGGCCTTTTCGAAAGCCATGACCTGGCCGCGCTTTTTCTCCCAGTGCGGTTCCGACCAACTGTACCTGCACACGTGCCTCCCTACCTCTTCTATCCATACGGAGTCAATGTTTGCCGCCGTGCGCGCAAAAAGTCGGGAGGTCTGCACCAGTTCAGATGCGACGATCCATTGGCCGCCTTTGTTGAAGATGTTCGATCCCGGAAATACCATGGCCTGCCGGTTTCTTGCGGCCGAGTAGATGTTTTTCTCCTTGCGCAAAGCCACTTGGCTGAGATAGCCGCTCAGAATCGAGCGGTGGATGGCGTCATAGCTCGCCGGGGTAGAATTTTCGACAAAATCGCCGAGTTCGTTGAGAATGGAGCGAAGTTGCTCAAAAATGTCACGCCACTCACGGACCCGCCGAAAAGAGAGAAAATGCTCGCGGCAAAACTTTCGAACCTGGCTGGAAGTCCTTCGGGGGGAACGTTTTGCATCTATGCGGCCGGGAGCGCCGTTACCGGTAAGGCCCACGCCGCCATCAGGGGAGGTCGTGGTGTTCCGGCGCGCCGCTTCGGGCATGGTTCCGGTAGTGACCGGTTCCTGCCAGCAGCCCTGCCAGATTCTTAAGAGAGACACAAAATCGGAGCGCGGGTCTCGAAAAACAGCCTGCGCATGCTCAGCCGCTGCTTCCTGATCGAGGGGCCTCTCGCGCGGGTCCTGGATGCTCAGAGCAGCGCCGATAATCATCAGTTCCCCGAGTGCGTTTTCCCGCCTTGCCTCGATCAGCATCCTGGAGATACGCGGATCGACCGGTAGCCGGGCCATCGTTTTGCCAATAGGCGTAAGTCTGAGGTGATCGTCAACTGCGCCGAGTTCCCGCAGAACTGAGAAGCCGTCCTTGATCGCGGCGGGAGAGGGCGGATCCAGGAAAGGAAAATCCTGTATTCTGCCCAGCTTCAGATAGAGCATTCGCAGTATTACCTCGGCAAGGTTGGACCTCTGGATTTCCGGTGGCGTATACATAGGCCGCTCAAGGTATTCTATTTCGGAATAGAGCCTCACGCAGATGCCCGCCCTCACGCGGCCGCATCGCCCTTTCCTCTGGTCTGCGCTCGCCCTGGATATTGGCGCCACCGGAAGGCAGCGGGTCTTTGACCGTGCGTTGTACCAGGCTATTCTGGCCAGTCCCGTGTCGATTACGTACTTTATTCGCGGAATTGTGATGGAAGTTTCCGCGACGTTTGTGGCAACGACAATCTTGTCCCCGGAAATCGGGGCGAAAATCTTTTGCTGGTCGGATGCCGCCATTCTACCGAAAAGAGGCATGACAGCGGTGTTCGCATAGCGTTGATCTTCGAGGCGCTGGACCGTTTCCATGATGTCGCTTTCGGTCGGCATGAATATAAGAATATCGCCTCTTTTGCCGGGGTTGAGTTTGAACAGGTCAGCCGCTGCAACCGCCTGGTCGATGTAGTTCACATCCCCGGAGTCTTCATTGTCAGTCTCAGCGGGGGGCCGGTACCACACCTCAACCGGCCAGGTCCTTCCGGAAACTTCGATGATGGGCGCCCCGCCGAATGCGCTGGAAAATTTTTGCGGATCGATCGTGGCCGAGGTAACGATCACCTTGAGGTCGTGTCTTTTACAGAGAGTCTGTTTGAGAATGCCGATGAGAAAATCTATATTGAGGGTGCGCTCGTGCGCTTCGTCCACGATGATCGTGTCATAGGAGCCGAAATTTCTGTCATTTTGCGCTTCAGCGAGCAAAATGCCGTCGGTCATGAATTTTATTCTTGTCGTGCGGGCGGTGCGATCCTGGAAACGTATTTTGTATCCGACGAGGCCGGGTCCGTAATGTTCGAGTTCTTCGGACACCCGTGCGGCAAGGGTGATCGCCGCGATCCGGCGAGGCTGAGTGCTGCCGATCAGGCCGGACCTGCCTCTTCCCGCCTCTAAGCAGAACTTGGGAATCTGCGTGCTCTTGCCCGACCCTGTTTCACCTGTAATTACGAGGACCTGGTGTTCGCGGATAGCGCTGACGATCTTTTCCCGCCATTCGGAAATAGGCAGCTCGGCAGGGTAGGAGGGCACAAATACTTGCGGAATAGCACCATTGTCGAAATATTTTCTCTTGGACGGGGAAGCAGCCATCGAATGTGAGTCTAACCACTCCATTTTGATTGAGTCAATATTTTATATTCTATTATAATCCCCACAAGAAATTCCGGTTTATTTTCCGCCGGCGATGAAAGGACGTCAATGATTGGGTTAAAAACCAGGGTGCAGGAAGCCGCCGATTCGATAAAACAACGCCTGACAAGCGAGCCGGCAGTGGGATTAATACTTGGAACGGGCCTCGGCGGCATTGTGGACAAGATCGATAAGGCTGTCGTGGCGCCTTACCGGGAAATACCTCATCATCCGGTTTGTACCGCCCCGGGTCATCAAGGATGGCTTGTATGCGGCAGGTGGGCGGGAAAGCAGGTTATTGCCATGGAGGGGCGTTTTCACCTGTACGAAGGATATTCGCCCCAGACGATTTCATTTCCAATCAGGGTCCTTCGGGCACTGGGAACGAAAACACTTTTGCTTTCGAACGCCGCCGGGGGGCTAAACCCGAATTTCGAGGCAGGGGACCTGATGGTGATAACAGACCACATAAATTTTACCGGGCAAAACCCGCTGGTTGGAGCCAATGTCGATGAGTGGGGTCTGCGGTTTCCGGACATGGTCGAGCCATACAGCCGCCGCCTCATTGAGCTTGCCGAAAAAACGGCTCTCAAAGAGGGCATTGGGCTCCGCAGAGGTGTATATGCCGGGGTGCTCGGCCCTTGTCTTGAGACCGCCGCCGAGACGCGTTTTTTGAAAATGTCAGGGGCCGATGCCGTTGGCATGTCCACCATCATGGAAGTCATAACGGCAGTTCACGCAGGCATGGAAGTCCTGGCAATATCTGCAATAACAAACGTCAACCTGCCCGATTGCTACAAGCCGGCGGCAGTAGAGGAAATCATGGAAACAGCAGGCATTTCAGGAAAAATACTCAGCAGGCTGTTTGAGAAGATCCTTGAACAGTGTTGAAGTAGAGATGAAGCGGGAAGCGAGAAGCAGGGAGCGGGAAGCAAGAAATAAGAAGCGTGAAGCAGGAAGCAGAAAGCGGGGAGCAGGAAATACGAAGCAGGAAGCGGGAATTAAAGCCTTTTTTCCACTCCACGCTCCCCGCTTCCCTTTCTTTCAATCTGCCCATGGACTCCAGTACTTTCTCTGAAAAAAATCCTGCCCAAAGATCTCCAGATTTGAGCCGCATTTTTTTATACGGCCCTCGTACATAACCGCTGTCTTTTCGGCCAGGAATGGAATTTCGGTATAATCGTGCGTAACGAACAGGGTGGTCATGTTCATCTGTTTGAGAATCGCGCCCAGATCGTTAAGAAGCGAATTGCGGGTGGGGTAGTCAAGCGAGCCGAACGGTTCATCCAGGAAAAGAAGGTCAGGCTCGAGGGCAAACGCTCTGGCAAGGCTCGTACGTTGAGCCTCGCCTCCCGAAAGCAATCTTGCCTGCTGCGAGGCAATATGGGCTACGCCAAAAAGGTCGAGCCACTTTTGGGCCCTGGCAAGGGCCGCTTTACCGGGCACTTTGCGTATGCGCAAAGCCGTAGTGATATTGCCAAGTACAGACATATCGAGCAGGAGGGATTCCTGAAAAACGACGGCCATTCGGCGGCGCAGCTGAAGAAGATTGTTCGGGCCGGCGGTGACCCCGTCGAGTTCGATGGATCCGGAGGTGGGCTGATGGAGCAGGGCCAAGGTGAGAAGGAAAGTTGTTTTTCCTGCCCCGTTGGGACCTATGAGCGCGATGGTCTCACCCTGATTGAGGGAAAAATAATCGACGCTGAAAATCTCCCTGGCGGAATCTGCCCGCCTAAGATTTCTGGCAACCAGCAATGGTTTCAATATGGTTCAGCAGCCTTTCGGATTACATCTTGACAAATAAGCGTTATGTCAGCCCTGGCATATACTATTTTACGGCCATCCGGTCAAAGTAATTGGTTACCGGCGCACGTAACCACGATCAACTAATGACTGTGATGGTCCGGCAAAATGCTGTCCGGAAAAATGCGAGAATCGGGGCGCAAACGTGGTGATCCCTGTGGTCGCGGTTTTTGTCCACCACGAAGGGGGAGCGTAGCGTGGTTAAGTGAACACAAAGGAAAGGTCCCGGGAGGTGAAGGCCATTCCCACAGGTACTCATGAGCCGGATGAACCCGGTCTTGAAGCGGGCTGCTCACTGTTCACCCATTATGGCTCTTGGAATGGAAATGGAAGACCGGAAACTCAAAAAGCTTTCGAGTTCCAATCTTCCATTATGTATGACGTCAAAATGCTTTTAGCGTTTGAGCCGTCGACTTCAGGGCAGTGAAATAAGGTCCTTCATGTGCCGCAGAGGTTCCCTCCCTCCGACTACCCCGTAATCGCGTTATCCACTAATAATTACATATTTTGCACTGGGCATAGGGACCACAACATTCATCCGCGAACGCTTTGGTGGTACTGAACTTTGCAGAGCCCAGAAGCATGTTCACGGGAACTATTTTCCCTACTTTCGACGCAACTTTGTCTAGTGTCGGTGCTTTGTTTTCCACTCCGGCTTTCATTGTTACGCCCGATAACACAATTGCTGCTGATACGGCTACTGTCGCAATAATTTGCTTCTTCTTCAATGTTCTCACCTCCTTTCAGCTTTAGCCACTCCTGGCCGGCCTAAAATTCACGGGATTCATCTTTCCAATAGCGACAACTATCATCATCCAGCGTACAGCCCTACCGTCCGTCTTCTAAACTTCATTTTTCGACTTATTTTCTAAATAGAACGCCTTTAAAGTCTGAGCGGCAAATTCCTTATTTTGATGGCAATAAGACTTAAAAATTGAACCCTTATGGATTCTTGCGTGACAGGGGCAGCCTCCGCCGCAGTAAAGCGCCGCTGAACACTTGAGGCATTCGGGAACATTAAGAAGATTGCGCCTGGAATACTTCTCTTTCAAGGCAAAGAATTTTACCTTTCCGCGAGAAAAGGTTCCAACACGCCTGTCCTTGTGGCCGGCTTCTTCATAACACTGGTAAATATCACCCAAAGGATCCACAACGTAGAAGATGTCAGTGCCCAGGCCGCAATGTCTCACCTTGGGAATGATTCGTTCTGTCTGCATTTCTAAAAATTTATTCATAAAATCATAATTAGAAGGAGGGCGATTAGTCCTGACAGCAACTGCTTGAAATGTTTGGCGAAATATATCAATATCTTCGCTCGAACTGTTTCCGCATGTAAAAGTATTGATTGGTGCAAAATAGACACCGACCTGAGGGTGGCCCAATATTTTTTCTTTCTCAAGAAAATCAACAAGATTCCGGGATGATTCCAGTCTTCCGGAATGCACATGCATACGGATTACAACGTGCGCCTTCGATTGAATTACTTGACGAACAGCGGCAATCATAGCATCAAAGGTAGGTTTGCCTGACTGGGGAATTCGATTTTTATCATGGAACAATTGATCTCCATCCAAAGTTACCTGGACACTTTGAATCTTCCCTTTTTCCGGGCCGATCAAGTCCACCATTTCCGATAAAGTAGTTGCATTGGTAGCTACCGAAACTCTGATAGAGGGGTGCTTCTTCGTGTAGGCAAGAATCCTTGCAATAGCCTCTCTATTGGCGGGAAGCAAAGGTTCTCCACCAAACAATGTGAAAGTGAACTCCCTGGGAATTTTCGGAAACAGTTGGGATAAATACGTGGTAAAAATGCTGTCTACTAATTCCGGACTCATTGGCGGGACCTTAAAGTCATGGCCCAGGGATTTCTGATAGCAGTAACTGCATGAGAGATTACAATTATACGTGAGAATAAAACTAAGATTCCCCATCTTTTGTTTTTTGTCAAATTTGCCGCTTTTTTGCAAAATGACCTGGACCAGCTTCCTGAATTCCTCAAGTTCGCGTTTGGGTGTCAGGGCCGTAAGATGTCCGCGTTGCAAAAGGTGTTCTTTTTCTTCGGAAGAAAGAAAAGACAGATCGGCTCCATCGGACAAAAGGTTTGCATATTCCGTCGGAACAAGATCGATGCACTGCGTTGATCCGCTATAAAGCAGTGAAGTTCCGTCACCAATTTCGACGTGGTTCAGGTAGCTGCTGGCTCGTAGATTCTTCATTTTTGGATCTTTTGCCTCAACACCCAATTGTTATTTCTTCCCAGACCGGCAAACTCCAAGGGTAACCCCAAAGCGCGTAAAATGATACGGTTTCGCAATCGAACATGCAATTAGTTTCCATCCGGAGTTTCCGGCTGGACGCCAATTAGTATTTCTTTGAGCCTGAATAATGCGTCAATTTGGCTCCCAACTAGAGCCGAACTGCATTTCCGGCTGGATTCCATGCTCGGATCAGTGAGTTCTCATACATCACCCTTAACTCTTCTTCATGCCCGTGCCATTGACACTCCGCCATGCCTCAAGTATAGTTTTAACTGGCTCAAATGGTTGAAAACTTGAGTTATTGTCGGTTCTGGCGGGCCGTTGGACTTTACATTTATCCGCACAGGGAATTATGGATTAGCGAAAATATATATGTTGACCTCGACAAGCAGGGAAACCTGGTCAGCATGACAATTGAGCATGCACGCACCAATGCTCGGCTCAATGAGTTCTCATACCAGGAAATCGACCTCGCGCAAGAGGACGGCCGGACAATGCCATGAGTGAGGCCGAAAGCATCGTGTCTTTTCACCCCGATGGGGTCTCATACCGGCGCTGGCCCGGATAGCTGGTTATCCGGGGCGAATAGCCCTCCGCCTCGCTTTGAAAAATTAAATTATGGGATTGCAGGGGATGTTCGATTATCTTGATATGTAATGTATTTCGCCTTAGTATCTGAGACGTGCCGATCGATTATATGCTGCTGCAAGTCCGATTGCGACTGTTTTGGGTCTCAGACGTAGGTATGTTCTGGAGAAAGGTATGGAAAATACTGACGATCTGCTCGTTGCAACCTGCCGGACCATGATAAATACAGTGCTCTCATGCCTGGATAACGCTACGAAGGGCACAATATACAAGATCGGCCCGATGCCGGAACTGATAGCGATGCGCGTTCTGTCAGGCGTCGAAAAACAGGATTCGGATGAGTTGGAATGGGGATTGCCCGCAGTATCCGATTACAATCCTCCGGGCAAGAAATGGGATGATTACAAGGACCAGCCCGGACGTGTTCTGGAAGCAATGGGTTGGTGTGTCGACAAGCAGATGAGCTGGACGGCGGACAACCCGATGCAAGATCCCCGCAGCGTCAGAAAGCAACTCTTGGGAGAACGGGAAGATGAATTCCACATGGAGCCTGTGCTTGTCGGGAAAAAGAGCCTCTACGGCCATTCAGTCGAAAAGATTCAATATCCGGTCGATTGGCAGGGAAACCCCATCTGGCAGGACAGCGAAAATGTGGTTGCAGCCGTTATAAAGATTCATTTTAAGCCGGGGACATTGAAGCGCGGAGATCGTTCGACCAGAATCATCCGGGATGTATCCCAAAGCCTTGGCTCCGAACTGCTCTCTTTATTGTTCCGAGAAAAACTCACCCAGGCGAGTAAGGACTTTGCCAACCTCCGTCTGCAAAGCTGCGAAATCCTGGCCCATGAACTCAGGAACACATTGGTCAAACTAGGCTTTGTGTTCTCGGCGATAAACGCACAAATCAACATTCTTCGGGCGATTTGGGAAGAACTGCTCCAGAAGTACGCGCCGGAACTCGAGTGGAAAGGACCTCTTCTAGACGAACTGTGCGGCGCATTGAGCGAAAAAGTCCCGGAGTTGCGCTCTTACGCGGACCTTTTTGCAGTAAGTCAAAGGCTGCTCATTGAACAAAAAGAACTGGCGAGCCTTTATCTTTCTCCTCACCAGGGGCGGGAGTGGATCAAAAACAAGATTCACCCCAAGTGGGGGAAACTGCTTTCAGAGACGAACCTTTGGGATCGGCCGGCAATCGAGTCTTTGTTGGACCGCCTTGAAAATGCATTGCCCACAGGTATGAACTACGACTTTTCGAAGCAGATGGACGGCTTGCCGCCGGGGCTTTTGGAGCAGTGGTCTAAACTTGCATATGTGGAGATAACATCAAACAACCTCTTGCAGTTGGATGAAGTAATCCAATTGGTTGAAAATCCGGTCCTGCCGGTTTGTCATAAAGAACAGATGCTGAGGGTGCTTAAATCTTTGAGGAGCATTGTCCATACGATATCCGAAGTCGAGGAAAAAGCCACCAAAATACTCCGGTCGCTGAGGTTTGGTACTGAGGCCGAAGATCAATACAGGTTCGGTCCCGATTTTCTGGATTTGGGGTCCCATGAAGAGTTCGGAACGGTTTTGAGCGATTGAACGCCTAGTTGCTCAAGTTATGAGTGTTTTTTGTCATTTTCTTGTTCATTGTGCCGATAGTCAGATATAATACCATCCATTCAGTCCATTATGATCTATTTTTGTTGTGTGCATTATGTATAAGCATTTTTTCACTGGTGCGGGTGACATGCGTTTTATATCGAGCGGGCGCGGCAAACTGCTCGATGTGAATCAGGCTGGGGTGGAACTGTTCGGCTATGGCAGCAAGGAGGAAATGCTGGGGCTGGACAATGTGTGGTTGCTTTTCTCCAATCCCGAAGATGGACGCCGGTTTCAACAGAGGCTCGGAGAAAAAGGATTTCTAAGAGAGTACGAAGCGGAGTTGCAAAAAAAGAACGGGACCGTTTTCATCGGGTCCATTACGGCAAGCCTGTGGTTCGAGGAAGACGGTTCCACACTATGGGAGGGGGAACTCAGGGACATATCGGGCTTAAAAGAACTCCAGGAGGCATATCTGGAAGCCGAAAGACATAATCGGGAGCTTTCGGAATCCGAGCGGCGCATCCGGGAGCTCAACCAGCATATACTCAACATGCTGATGATCATGTCTCACGATATCCGGGGACCTCTTGTCTCCATTGCCGCTACTGTTAAGCTGCTTCTGCGCGGCTCCTTCGGACGAATGGACGGATCCGTATGGAACACGGTTTCCGATTTGATGGCTCGGGTTCGGCGCCTGATCGGCATCGCCGAGGAATGTCTCGGGAGCGCGCGTTCTTTTGAGGGTGTGCTTCTCAAAGATAAGGAATTCGTGGACCTGCGGCAGGATATCATAGATGCGGTGCTCGACGAGGTGTCAAATGAAATTGAAGAACAGCAGATAGTGATCGACAACCGTCTCGGAGCGATTCCAGCCGGAACTATTCCGATTGGCGCCGATATGATGTGGCTGAAAGCCGTGTTCAGAAACCTTTTCAAAAACGCCATAAAATACGGCGGGAAAGGCTGCAGGATCGCTTTCGGCTTTGAAGATCACGGCTCTTTTTATCGCTTGAACGTCTACAATAGCGGTAATCCGATTCCCGAGGAACACAGGGACAGGCTTTTCACCAAGTTTGCCCACATGGACGAGGGGGGCGAGAAAAGGGACGGGGTCGGCATGGGCCTGTACCTGATAAGGGAAATCATCCGAAAGCACGAAGGCGACATGTGGTACGAACCAAGACAAGACGGCTCGGATTTTATTATTATTCTGCCTAAACAACCGGTTTGATCTATTCATTGGTGGTCAACAGTCGGAATTTTAAAATCAATGTTCTGCCATGCGAGGTTTGAAACATGATATCGGCTGCCGAAATACGAAGGGCGGCCGGCGTCCTTAAGGACCGTGTAATCCGAACCCCTCTTGTCTACTCTCCCACGTTGAGCAGTCTGGCCGGGTTCGAAGTCTATCTGAAATTGGAGAACCTGCAGGCAACCGGGTCGTTCAAGATTCGTGGCGCGACATACAAGATACTGACTGAACTTGACCGGATCGGGAAGGGAGGAGTGGTTGCGGCATCGGCCGGCAATCATGCCCAGGGTGTCGCCCTGGCCGCGAACCGGGCAGGGCTTGCCTCCACCATCATAATGCCTGAATGGGCTTCGATTTCAAAGCAGGAAGCAACGCGGGGCTATGGCGGCAAGGTCATCCTTTATGGACAGAGCGTTGCAGATTCGATAAAAAAAGCGCGGGAGCTGTCCAAAGACGGCAAGACCTTTATCCATCCATTTGACGATCCGACGATAATAGCTGGACAGGGGACCATCGGCCTGGAAATAATGGAGGAGATGCCGAATGTGGACCTGATAGCCGTACCGGTGGGCGGCGGAGGGTTAGTAGCCGGAATTTCAGTGGCTGCAAAAGCCATCAGGCCGGGGATTCGCATCATAGGGGTTCAGGCGGAGGCGTGTCCTTCAGCCTTCAAGGCCGTCGAAACCGGCAAAAGAATCACGGTCGAAGCGCTTCACTCAATAGCCGACGGAATAACGGTAAAGCAGATCGGACGTATTCCTTTCGATGTAATCCGCAAAGAGGTCGATCAGATCGTCCTGGCGAGTGAAGACCGGATCGCGGAAGCTGTTATTATGCTCCTGGAACGGAAAAAGGTGCTTGCCGAAGGGGCAGGCGCGGTTTGTGTGGCTGCTCTGCTGAGCGGGGCAATAAAGGTCCCTGCGGAGACAAAGGCGGTACTGGTTGTCAGTGGGGGGAATATCGATATTTCTCTGCTGGACAGGGTCATCCGTAAGGGCATGTCGCGTAAAGGACGCTTTATGCGGTTCAGCGTGCGGATGGACGACGTGCCGGGCGCCCTGGCGAAGCTTCTGGGCATAATCGCGGGTGTGAAGGCCAACGTTCTTCATATCTATCACAACCGGGGCGGGGCCGACATTTCAATCTATCAGAGCATGGTGGAACTTGAAATCGAAACGCGCAATTTCGAGCATATCCGGGAAGTAGAGGCCGTGCTCAACCAAAGCGGCTATGATATGAAACCTCGTGCTAACGTTTAGGGCTTGTCCGTAGAAAACGTAGCTATTTCAACGCCATTACCTCTGTTTTAACCCGGCGGCAAGGTTCGTGCTAAAATTTCAGGCGATTGCCGTTTTCACGCAGCCATTTCCTGCTTTGCCGATGGTCTGGGAGAATGGTTGCAACCAGGTTCCAATATTGTGCTGAGTGGTTGTGGTGAACCATGTGGCAGAGTTCGTGAACTATGAGATAATCAAGGATTCGTTCAGGCGCCATTATGATGTGCCAGGCGAGACTGATCCGCCCGTGGATAGAGCAGCTGCCCCATCGCGATTTCAATGACTTGACGGCCACAAGACGCGGATTTACGCCAATCTGATGGGTGTAGACCGGGACCTTTTCACTAACTTTGGCCAGGGCGCACCCCTGATACCATTTGTGCAGGTGCTCTTTTACCACCGAAGGCTCGGGCGCTGCGCCTGCCATCATAGGGAGCCGCACGCAAATATTCTCATCTTTCAGGATGACTTGCGAAGAATTTCCACGTTCGACTCGCAAAATATATTCTTTGCCCAGGTAAAGTAATTTGTCCCCGGTTTCGAATCTGCTTGCCCGGCCTTGCCGATCCCTTTGAAGGTTGGCTCGAATTGCTTTTCGAATCCAGTCGGATTTTTTTTCGACGAACTGCATGATATTCTTCTGGGGATAGGTTGAAGGCGCGCTGACGACAACCCGGTTATCCGGATGTACGACAATTGTAAGTGTCTTTCTCCCGGCGCTTTTTCTGACCTGATAGTTGAATTCGAGTTCTTTCATGCGTCACGTCCGTTCGGATGGACACTAGCCTATTTCCCAAATAAATGGAAATCCGGAAATCCGCCTTTGCAAGGATTTAGACCCATGGTCTTGTGATGGGCAATCGCGGCAATATCTGTGGCTATATTCGCTCCGTTGAGCTATTATAGAATAATTGTGGCGCCGCTCCAGTCAGTGAACGTACGGACGATGGCGGTAAAATCTCCGGTCAAAACGGAGTTTTTAAATATTTTGTTTCAAGAGGTTAGGGCATGTCTTATTTGCAGCAGATTGATCCTGAAATAGCTGAGGCCATTAAGGGAGAGGAAAATCGTCAGCGGGGGCGCCTGGAACTCATCGCATCCGAAAATATTGTCAGCAGGGCGGTACGGGAAGCTCAAGGGTCCGTTCTGACAAACAAATACGCTGAGGGCTACCCTGGGAAAAGGTATTATGCCGGATGTGAACATGTCGATATCGCGGAAAGGTTGGCTCAGGACCGTGCAAGAAAGCTGTTTCACGCCGATTATGTAAACGTTCAGCCTCATTCAGGCTCTCAGGCGAATATGGCCGTGCTCTTCGCTGTGCTCCAACCCGGCGATACTATACTGGGAATGGATTTACGCCAGGGGGGGCATCTGACTCACGGGAGTCCTGTGAGTTTTTCCGGACGGCTTTTCCGGGTCGTTTCCTATGGGGTCAGGCATGACAATGAGCAGATCGACTACGACCATGTTGAGCAAATAGCCAGGGAGGAACGGCCGAAGCTCATAATAGCAGGAGCCAGTGCGTACCCTCGAATCATCGATTTTGAACGTTTTCGTCAGATTGCAAAGAACATCAGCGCCTACCTGATGGTGGACATGGCCCACATTGCCGGTCTTGTCGGCGCGGGTCTTCATCCGAATCCCGTACCATGCGCCGATTTCGTAACTTCTACCACCCATAAGACTTTAAGAGGACCACGCGGTGGCTTGATTCTGTCTCACACCCCATATAGCAAGATGCTTGACAGCCAGATCTTTCCGGGAATTCAGGGAGGGCCGCTCATGCACGTGATAGCCGCCAAGGCTGTGGCGTTTCAGGAAGCCCTTCAGCCTGAGTTCAGGCAATATCAGCAAAGAGTCCTTGCGAACAGCAGGCGGCTTGCCGAGGTGTTATCCGGCCATGGATATCGGCTGGTCTCCGGGGGAACAGACAATCATCTGATGCTGGTGGACCTGAGTACCAGAGGGCTAACCGGAAATGTCGCCGAGCAAACTCTGGACAAGGCCGGAATTACGGTGAATAAGAACTCTATACCTTTCGACACCCGGAAACCGAACGTGACCAGCGGAATCAGGGTGGGCACGCCGGCAGTAACGACCCGCGGAATGGGGACCGAGCAAATGGAGACAATCGGGAGCTTCATGCACCGCGCCCTCGAATCGGTGGGCAACGATGCAATGCTGAAATCACTGGCCGATGAGGTCGCTGAATTCTGCTCCGGTTTTTCCCTGCACGCATAAAGTTTAAGACGAGTCGCAAAAGGCGGGAATTTCCGGAAGATTGTATGGGGCTGGCGCTATGCCGCCCCAGTTTGATTTCGATATGGAAAGCGGCGCCTGGAGAATATGGTTCAAACCGATCCTGATGTGCAGTTTATGAAAAGGGCCCTGCGTCTGGCCGCGCTGGGCGCCGGTATGACGAGTCCCAACCCGCTGGTTGGGGCCGTTGTAGTAAAAAATGGCGCCATTGTTGGTCGGGGCTATCATGAGGCGCTCGGTGGGCGGCATGCCGAAGTGAATGCGATAGCAGACGCGGGTGCGGCCGCCCTGGGCGGGACCCTCTATGTTACGCTGGAGCCGTGCAATCATCACGGTCTGACGCCTCCGTGCACGCAAGTTGTTGTTGATGCCGGAATTGTGCGGGTTGTGTTTGGGATGGTCGATCCGAACCCCGGCGTTGCCGGTGGGGGTGCCGAACACTTAAGGCGGACTGGAATCGAGGTTAAAGGAGGCGTTCTCGAGCGGGCATGCAGAGCACTCAACCAAGCCTTCATAAAATACGTAACTACCGGGGTCCCGTATGTTATGCTGAAAGCTGCGGCGACACTCGACGGATTCATAGCAACCTCGGCCGGTGAGTCAAAGTGGATCACCAGCGAGCTGTCTCGACAGTTTGCGCACCGGCTTCGGTCCCGTGCCGACGGTATTCTGGTCGGCATCGGGACGGTCATTGCCGATGATCCCCTTTTGACTGTACGTTTGCGTGGGGGGAAAAAGCACCGTCAACGGACCCGGATTGTTCTCGACGGCGAGCTCAAGATCCCGATGGACTCCCAGTTGGTCCGAACCGCGTCCACAGATCCGGTTTGGGTTGTTTGCCGCAAGGAAGGTTCGGCCTACAGAGAGCGGGCTCTTGTCGGCGCCGGTGTCCACGTGATAAGGGTTCCGTCGGCAGAGTCCGGTGTGGACTTGATGTTTCTACTCAAAGAACTGGGTCGAAGGCGTATCTCGAGCATTCTTGTTGAAGGCGGTGGGCGTGTTTTGGGATCTTTCATTCAAAGCGGATTTGCAGACGAGTTCTATTTTTTCTACGCCCCCAAAATCCTTGCCGATCCAAGCGGGGTGTCCATGTTGAGCGGAGGGTCGAGACTAAAGATAGCTGATTGTGTTCGGGCCTACGGGATCAGTACCAGAAAGATTGGAGATGACCTGCTTGTTTGCGGCAGATTCTGCGAGCAGCTTTACTGAGGCTGAAGAATCATGTTTACCGGTCTTATAGAAGGCACTGGGACATTGCAGCGAATGGAGCGTCACGGGCTGGACGCACGGATGGTGATTCGTCCGGATTTCCGTATGGAGATTTCCCTTTTGGGTGAAAGTATAGCCGTTGACGGGGCCTGTCTCACCGTGGTTGATTTCAAGCAGGACGCTTTCACGGCAGACGTTTCCGCCGAGACGCTGGGGTGCACGACCCTGGCCCGTAAAGCCCCCGGAAGCAGGCTTAATCTCGAGAGGGCGCTTCGGCTTGGGGACCGTCTGGGAGGCCATCTGGTTACCGGACACATTGACGGGATTGCGGTGCTGAAAGAGCGCGAGCTTGAGGGCCGCTCGATGCGGCTCTTTTTTGACGCCAGCCGGGAAATCATGAGATACGTTATCGCGAAAGGCTCCATCGCGGTAAATGGAATAAGTCTTACGGTAAACGGGGTTTCAAGTGTTGGTTTCGATGTGAATATCGTTCCCCATACCGCTTCGATGACCACTGTCGGCGACCTTCAGATCGGCAGCGAGGTCAATATAGAAACAGACCTGATCGGAAAATACGTGGAAAAGCTGGTTTGTTCGTGGGAAACCAGATTGGAAAAAGACGGTATCAAAAATAATATTGATTTGAATTTTTTGAAACAGCACGGGTTTGCGTGAGCCGGTACAACCCGCCAACTTGAAGAGATTATTCGAAATATGTTATATACGCTCAACAGATTCGCAAATCGCTGAAGCTGACTTTTTTCCAGAAGGAGGACACTCGGATGCCTTTGGCAACAATCCCCGAGGCGCTTGAGGATATACGGCAGGGCAAACCGATCATTCTAGTGGATGACGAAGATCGGGAAAATGAGGGAGATCTATGCATCGCCGCAGAGAAAGCGACGCCGGAAGCCATCAACTTTATGGCTAAATATGGGCGCGGCCTGATCTGCCTTTCCCTCGAGCCTGACCTGGTGGATCAACTTGATCTCCCGATGATGGTTGCTAAAAACAAATCGCCTTTTCAAACCGCATTCACCATATCTATCGAGGCGCGAAAAGGGGTGACGACGGGCATCAGCGCAGCGGACAGGGCGCATACAATCCTCACGGCCATCGCCGGGGATGTGAAGCCCGAAGATTTGGTCAGCCCCGGCCACGTTTTCCCGCTTCGCGCGAAGAGAGGCGGCGTTCTGTTCAGAACGGGGCAAACAGAAGGATCGGTCGATCTTGCCAGGATCGCCGGGATGAAGCCGGCTGGAGTAATCTGCGAAGTTATGAACGAGGACGGAACTATGTCACGGATGCCTGATCTGGAGGTCTTCTCCGCGACACATGGACTTAAGATCGTAACAATCGCAAGCCTGATCCAGTACAGAATGCAGACCGAAATGTTCGTCCACCGCTCCGCTACGGCGAAGCTGCCGAGCTCGTTTGGAGGGGAATTCAAGATAATAGCTTACACCAACGATATTGACGAATATTGTCATCTGGCGCTTGTTAAAGGTGAGATCGACCCTGCTGAGGAAATACTTGTGCGAGTCCATTCTGAATGCCTCACGGGCGATGTCTTCGGCTCTCTTCGGTGCGACTGCGGCTCGCAGCTTCGGGCAGCTTTGACTCAGATCGGGCGCGTTGGAAAAGGCGTGCTACTCTACATGCGGAACCATGAGGGACGCGGAATAGGTATCGTAAACAAGATTAAAGCCTATGCCCTTCAGGAACAGGGCTACGATACGGTCGAAGCAAACGAGGCCCTTGGATTTCGGGCCGATCTGCGCGATTATGGAATCGGCGCGCAAATGCTCGTCGATCTCGGCGTCAAAAAGATGAGACTCATGACAAACAACCCAACCAAAATCGTGGGGCTTCAGGGTTACGGCATCACGGTAACAGACAGAGTGCCGATAGAAATTCCGCCAAACGAATGTAATCGCGAGTACTTGAGCACAAAGTGCTTCAAAATGGGTCATATCTTGAGCTGCATATCCGCTGAGGGGGAAGTGTCATGAGAGTTTTCGAAGGGAAATTGCTGGCCGAGGGACTAAGGTTTGGAATCATCGTCAGCCGATTCAATGACTTTATCGGAGAGAGGCTCCTGGGAGGCGCGCTCGACGCCCTCAAAAGGAATGGGGCCGATGAGCAAAATGTCGATGTCTTCAAGGTCCCCGGAGCATTCGAAATACCTTTGATCGCAAAAAAAGCGGCGGAGAGCGGCAAATATGATGCCGTGATCTGCCTTGGCGCCGTGATCAGGGGAGGGACGCCGCATTTTGATTACGTGGCGGCGGAGGTCTCTAAGGGGATCGCCAATGTGGCCATCGAAGCCGGCGTCCCAATCAGCTTCGGGGTACTCACCACAGATACGCTGGAGCAGGCGATCGAGCGGGCCGGGGCAAAGTCCGGCAACAAGGGGTGGGACGCTGCATTTGCCGCCATAGAGACGGCCAATCTCATAAAGCAGATGTCGGCTTGATTTGTGTTGCTCGTAGCGCCGCAAGACCAATATTGAGAGATTTTACCGAACCGGATTCACGCTTAGATTTTCTGAATTGAGTTTTCCAATGGGCCAGCGGCGCAAATCAAGAGAGATCGCATTGCAGATGCTCTACCAGATGGAGATGACGGGGCAGCCTCCGCATGTGGTCATCGATTTGTACTACGAACTGGCTTCAGGCGATGATGATAATAAGAATCCCAATTTTGCCAAAGCTGTCCGCCCGTTTGCCGAACAGCTCCTGTACGGCGTTCATGCTCACCGGGACGAACTTGACGGAATGATAGTCGCGGCCTCAGAACACTGGCGGCTCGAAAGAATGTCGATAATCGACAGGAACGTTCTTCGGATTGCCCTCTATGAAATGCTGTACCGTGCCGAAATCCCCCCCAAAGTGTCTGTGAACGAAGCTATCGATCTTGGGAAAACATTTGGCAGCCCCGATTCCGGGGCATTTATCAATGGAATACTCGACCACCTTCTACCGGAAGTAAGCCGGATTCGTGATGGGTAGTCCGGCGTCGCTTGCGTGTTGAATAATTGGATCTGCAAAAGAAAGATCATGGGAGGCTGATTTGGGGTACGCTGTTGCACTGGGAGGGAAGGGCGGAACAGGCAAGACAACTGTAGCGGGTCTTCTCATTCGATACATGCTCAATCATGGGATGAAGCCGCTTCTTGCCATAGACGCCGATTCCAACTCGAATTTGAATGATGTTCTGGGAGTGGAGCTGGAGGAAACACTGTCGGAAGCGCGCGAAGAAATGAAGACGAGCGTTCCGGTGGGCATGACAAAAGATGTATTTATGGAGATGAAGCTAGAACAGGCCCTTGTCGAGACGGAGGGGTTCGATCTTGTCGCGATGGGCCGTCCGGAAGGTCCCGGCTGTTATTGTGCGGCAAATAACATCCTTAGCAGCCTGATAGATCGCCTCATCGGAAACTACCCGTTCATTGTTATTGACAACGAGGCTGGAATGGAGCATTTCAGCCGTCTTACACAGAAGGATATAGACCTTTTGATCCTGGTTTCGGACCCCAGCAGGAGAGGGCTTTCGGCTGCATGCCGCATAGCAGAACTGGTCAAGACTCTGCCAATGCGTGTCTCGCAGGTCGTGCTCGTGATAAACCAGGTTCGAGAGGAACCTGCAAGCTGGCCTGAACAGGTCCACCGAGTTTTTGGCGAGGGAAGGATCACCTGTCTTCCCGCCGACCCGATGATTTCAAAGTTCGATCTGGAGGGAAAACCTACCGTAATGCTTCCCGATGATACGCCTGTGGTAAGGGCCGCCGAAAGGCTGTTCGAAAGGATTTTCAGTAACCGGGATATAGTGGAGTAATCTTTTTTTAACTAGCGTCCATCCGGAGACTCCGGATGGAACGCTGTCTGTTTCCGATTCGAAAAGGAGGCATTTTCCGTCATGGCAAGGAAATCGAGGGGTTGCGCGGAGGCGTACATGGGTACGCCGCACAAGCAAGACTGAAGATTGACGCCGCCAAGGCGGAAAAGGACCCTTTCCGGATGGAAACTAACTACGAAGCAGGAGGAGAGGATGTTTGCTGTGCGCCGCGCGCTGCTGAGCGTTACGGACAAGACCGGATTGGCCGAATTCGGCAGGGGACTGCGGGAACTCGGCGTGCAATTGCTCTCGACCGGAGGAACAGCCAAGGCGCTGCGTGATGCCGGAATCGAAATAACTGAGGTCTCCGATTATACAGGATTTCCAGAGATGCTCGACGGCAGGGTTAAAACGCTGCACCCTAAAATTCACGGAGGAATACTCGGAATCCGTGACAACCAGGCACACGCCTCGACCATGGCTAAGCACGGCATAGAGCCGATCGACATGGTCGTAGTGAATCTCTACGCATTCGCAAAGACGGTTGCGAGTCCGGGATGCACGCTGGAAGAGGCAATCGAAAATATAGATATCGGCGGGCCGACCCTCATCCGTGCGGCAGCGAAGAATAACAGGTTCGTGGCGGTGGTCACTGACCCTTCCGATTATCCTGAAGTTTTGAAGGAAATGCAGACGCTCAGAGGCAGTGTATCGACAAAGTCGAGTCTGCGGCTGGCCTGCAAGGCCTTTTGCGCGACCAGCAGCTATGACGCCAATATCTGCGAATACCTCACGAGGGTAACAAGCGGAAAATAACCACGCCACATAATTTGAAAGCTCTTTGATGAAAATATTGGTGATAGGTACTGGGGGCAGAGATCACGCCATTGCTTGGAAATTCACTCAAAGTCCGAGAGTCAGCCGGGTTTACGTCGCGCATGGAAATGCGGGGATAGCGCAAACAGCCGACTGTGTTAACCTGAAAACCATCGAAGAGATGGCCTGTTTCGCGCAAAAAGAGAAAATCGACCTGACGTTCGTGGGCCCCGAGAAGCCCCTTTCGGCGGGAATTGTCGATTTATTCGCATCTTGCGGGCTGCCGATCATCGGTCCGGACAAAAAGGCGAGCAAGCTGGAATCCAGCAAGTGTGAAGCCAAGGAGATGATGCGGGAGCTTGGAATTCCGGTCCCGGAATTCGAAAACTTCACCGACCCCGGCAAAGCCCGCGACTACATTCGGAGCGTCGGATATCCGGTTGTTGTCAAAGCGGACGGTCTGGCTGCCGGCAAGGGTTCCCTGGTCTGCGAATCGGTTCAGGAGGCCGAAGAAGCCGTGCGCTCAATTATGGAAGAGCGAATATTCGGCGAAGCCGGTGAGCGTGTCGATATAGAAAGACGCCTCTACGGCCGGGAGCTTTCCTTTTTTTGCTTTACCGACGGCTATACGATAGTCCCGATGGTTGCAGCACAGGATTACAAGCGTGCAAGAGAAAACGACGAGGGGAAAAACACCGGAGGAATGGGTTCCTATTCGCCCCACCCGTGGCTGAATGATTCTCTTGTAAAAACCATCATGTCGAAGGTGGCCGAGCCACTCATAAGGGGAGTGCGGGAAAAATACTCCATCCTGTACCGAGGGATCCTGTACCTTGGGCTGATGCTTGTAGAAAAAGGGACGGAAGTTAGTCCTTACGTACTTGAAATAAATATCCGCCTGGGAGATCCGGAAGCCCAGGTAATACTTCCCCGGCTTAGAACCGATCTGGTGGACATCAGCGAGGCCATTACAACAGGCAGGCTCGACAGGATAAAGCTGGAGTGGGACCCGGACTACCGCGTGTGCCTTATTGCCACAAGCGGCCGCACCAAGAGCAAAAAAGGCTGGTACAAGGGTTATCCGGACCGTTACAAAATAGGCGTGCCTATAGATGGAGTGGATCAGATCGACAAGGGATGCCTGGTTTTTCATTCCGGCACGGCAAAGAACGATTCCGGCCAATTCGTTACGACCGGTGGAAGGGTCCTCTGCGTAGTGAGTTCAGGAAACACTCTTAAGGAAGCAAGGGAAACGGCCCTTTCACAAATTGAAAAGGTCCGCTTCGAGGGAATTTACTATAGAAAGGACATCGGTCTGGAATAGGGGCGGTGGGACCGCCAGCCAGGCTTGGCGCTGCCTTCGGCTGCGCCTGACCGCTCAGTCGTGAAACGGAGGGAGTTTCAGTTGTCAACGGTGAAAGCTCTCATGATGACAGGTTTCGGTCTCAATTGCGATCTTGAAACCTCGTATGCGTTGGAAGTTGCCGGGGCGGAGGTGGAAAGAGTCCACCTCAACAGTCTCATTTCAGGCGAGAAATCATTGACCTCTTACCGGATCTTCGTGATAGGCGGAGGATTTTCCTGGGGTGACGACCACGGGGCCGGCGTAATTATGGCCATACGTCTCAAACATCGGCTCCAGGACCAGATCTCAGCACTCCTTGACACAGGCGGAATTGTGATCGGTATATGCAATGGCTTCCAGGTGCTGGTCAATCTGGGACTTCTGCCGGGATTCCAGCGGGGCGAACTGAAGCGGGAAGTCGCTCTCATCGCCAATGACTGCGGTGGGTTTCGCGACCAGTGGGTGAACCTGTCTGTCAACCCGGCATCGGATTGCGTTCTTTCGCGCGATATCCTGAGTGTCGAGTTGCCGATACGCCACGGTGAAGGGAAGTTTTTCGCCGAACCTGGAGTTATTGAAAAGCTCATTGACCGCCGGCAGGTATTCTTGCGTTATGCAAAACCTGACGGCAGTGCCGCCCTCGGGGAGTTTCCTTTCAATCCGAACGGTTCAGTAGAAGATATTGCAGGAATCTGCGATCTGACAGGCAGAGTCGCCGGGTTGATGCCTCATCCGGAGGCGTTCAACCATTTCACGAATCACCCCGACTGGACTTTTATTAAAGAAAAATATAGGCGCGAGGGCAAACCAATTCCGGAAGAAGGCGAGGGGATCAAGTTCTTTCGGAATGCCGTGGACTATTTTAAATAACCGGACACGCTGCTCGGCTAAAAGATCAGCTTATGGCCATTTCCGCACGAAAACTGCGTCTCGCCCTGCTCATCTCGGGAGGCGGGACCAATCTGCAGGTGATGATAGACCGGTCCCAGGCGGGGACCCTGAGTGCTGAAATCGTTGTGGTGCTCAGTGACAGGCCGGGGGCCTTCGGTCTGGAGAGGGCCGCAAGGGCTAATATCCCCGCATTCTATGTGGATTACAAAGCTTACCTGAAACACTCCCCCACGGAACTCGAAAAGGTCCAATTGCCGGTCGATCTCGCCGATTTGGACCGCAGGCAAAAAATAGTGAGAAATCCTGACCCGATTGAGCGGCAAAATCGGCTCGCGCGGTTGGTAATGGCCGAACACGAACTGGTCCGAATAATAGATTCTTACAGGCCCGACTATGTTTGCCTGGCGGGTTTCATGCGCCTGGTAACTCCTTATTTCATAAATCACTTCAATGCATCCGGCTTGAGAATCCTCAACATCCATCCGGCGCTGCTTCCCTGCTTTCCGGGTCAGCACGGCTATGAGGATACTTTCCAACACGGTTGCAAGTGGGGAGGCATCACCGTCCACTTCGTCGACGAAGGCGAAGACACGGGGCTCGTTATCGCCCAGGCTGTCTACCCAATCTGGCCGGGTGACGATATCGATAAAATTCGCCGGCGCGGATTATCGCTCGAGTACGAAGTATATCCTCAGGTGATCAATTGGCTTGCGCAGGGAGATGTGGCATTGAAAAGCACGCCGGACGACGGGACGCGCGTGGAAATCACTGACCCGAATTATGCCGGGATTGTTGGCAGTTGGGTCGCAAGAGCATGTCAGACTGAAAACCTTCCAGCCGCTTCCTGGTTGCAAGAGCTTATCGACCAAAAACAGAAAGACTGAATTTAAGCGTATCTATATTCAACTAGATGGGAAAGGGCTTGATATTGAGGACACGATGCGCTCCGCCGCCACCGAAGGTAGCGGCGAGTCATGCTGCGTCAATTTTGGGTGGCGGTCCCACCGCCTTGGCTGGCGGTCCCACCGCCTTTGGATAATTCATGCGCGCGATGATTTTGGCTGCCGGGCTTGGGACCCGGCTTCTGCCGCTTACAAACTGCCGCCCGAAGGCCCTTGTGTCGCTTCGCGGAGTCACATTGCTCGAATTCTGGATTGAGAGGCTCTATCGATGCGGGTTCGACGACGTGTTTCTAAACGCTTATCACCTCAAAGACCGCCTTGCCGCAGAAGTCTCGCAAAGGCAGTGGCCGATACCGGTTAATGTGCTCGATGAGCCGGTGCTCCTTGGAACGGGAGGCGGTATCAGGTCTGCGGCAGAGCACTTTGCAAACGAGGCTTTCGCGGTGATAAACGTCGATATCATCAGCAACGCTGATCTTAACACGTTGTATGAGCGCCACAAGATCGATGGCGTTGAAGTCAGCCTCCTGTTGCACGACTGGCCTGAATTCAATAACGTAGCGGTAAGCAAGGACGGTTTTGTGCTCGGATTCGGGCGAGAGGCGGAAGAGATTAAAAAGAGGGGCAACGGCGTCAGAATGATGGCTTTTACCGGGATTCATTTCATAAATCCTTCTGCCCTGGCCGGTTCCGCTGCCGGAATGCCCGAAGATATTCTCAACATTTATCGAAGGCTTATAGCGAAGGGCGCCTCACCCAGGGCCATTACACACCAGGGCCTTTTCTGGCGCGAAGTGGGGTCGGTCCAGAGCTACGGAAGAGTTACGGAGGAGCTTTGTCGACTCGAACCCGGGTCCATTTGGCCTCTTAGAACCGGAGAGAATATTTCCGTTGATCCGGAAGCGGTTGTACACCCGGACTGCCGCCTCAAAGGATCGGTTGTGGCTGGCCGTGGGGTTCGAATTTGCCAGGGCGTGACTCTCGAGAACGTCATCTTGTGGGACGATGTACGGATTGAGAAAGGAAGTTCTCTCAAAGACTGCATTGTGGCGGATGGGATGAGTATTTCGGGCAGCCATACGGGAAAAGTATTCGCGCCGGGAGTGACGTGAAATCGATCATCCATAACCTGCCAGGATTTGAAGACCTGGTCGAAAAGGCTCGAACCGTTTCGGGCGCCGTTGAAAAGATTCGGGTATCTTCCTTTTTCGGCGATGGATCCGACAGGAAATTTTTTCGGATTTTTTGCGGATCTTCTTCGCTGGTAGGTCTGATTTCGCCTCGAGTAAGACAAGATTCCACCGATGAGAACGACTCGTATCTTCTAATCGGCAACCACCTGCATTCGAAAGGGTTGCCGGTACCGCGCATCCTCTATGCTGACGCCCGTGAGGGAAGATTTCTCCTTGAAGACGCCGGCGACCTGCATTTGGAGAATTTCGTCAACTCACGGCGGACAAATCTGGAATCTATATACAGTCATGTCATTACGATGCTTGGAGCGCTCCACAGGAAAGCCCCGCAGGATTTCGAGCCGAGGTTTTGCTTCGATACGGCCCTATACGATCCTTCTTTTGTCTATGAGCGTGAGCTTGAGTATTTTCGAAAGTCCTTTGTCAACGGATTCTTGGGTCTTGAAATCGCTGCCGACGAACTTCGCCCGGATTTCGAGGCGCTTGCGGAGGCTGCAGGCGTGCACAAGAGTTCTTTTGTTTTTCATAGGGACTTCCAGAGCCGCAATATCATGGTTTGCCGCGCAAGGCTCTGGCTGATCGATTTTCAGGGAATGCGGTTCGGGCCTCCGGCCTATGATCTTGCTTCGTTGCTTATTGACCCTTATGTTAGGGTCCCTGAAGGATTGCAGGCCCGGCTTGTTTCAATGTACTGGTGGTCTGCGGGGAAGTACCTGGGCGGCTCAAAGGGAGATTTCATAAGGAAATTCGAGGCAGTCAGGCTCGCCAGAAATCTTCAAATGCTAGGCGCCTTTGGTTTCTTGGGGGTGACGAAGAAAAAGAAGCAATTTCTCTGCTACATTCCGTTCGCCTTTGAGCAGTTGGCCCGGCATTTGCCCAAATTCGGCCGGGCGCAGTTCCCTCGCCTCGCCAAACTGGTTTCAGCTATCCGGAGGCAAGGCCTGCATTACAGTAGATCAAGCCGGTAAGGAAATCTGGTGACATGATCGATCTTATCTGTTATATCGCCATCACCGCTTCTACTGTTTGAATTTGATCCGGAGTCCCCGGGTCTTTATTTTTGCCTGCGCAAGGAGACAAAGATGGGTTCAAAAACTCAAAAGACCGAAATAATAAGGCACAGAAAGCACGCCCCCAATAAAGTCAACAGGAAAACCGAGCAGAAGCAGGTTCGCGGGAATTTGGACCTCATGGCGAAACTGAAAAATGAACCCCCCAAATGATTCTCTGATAAATTGACCGGAAGCACCGCAAAAAATGTGGTCAGGGTGGCTGCGATCAGCGACGTTCACTGCAAACTGGATTCTAAACAGGGCCTCAGGCCTGTTTTCGATCAAATTGCAGGTGAGGCGGATGTTCTGCTGGTTTGCGGCGATATTACCCATTTGGGCCTCCCCGAGGAGGCTTGTGTCTTTCTTGAACAAGCCGTGCCAGTGTTGAATAAAATTCCGGTTATCTGTGTGCTCGGAAACCATGATTTCGAATCCGGAAAGCAAGACGCGCTGTGGGAACAGCTTTCAGGGGCCGGTTTGATTATGATGGATGGTGATAGCCTGCAGATTTACGGCGTTGGCTTTACCGGAGTGAAGGGGTTCGGGGGCGGATTCGGCCGGATGGCCGTCCACCCATGGGGCGAGAAGGTTATAAAGGACTTTGTGAAGGAAGCCGACATCGAGGCTGAAAAGCTTGAAAGCGGGCTTTCCAAACTGGACCTCGGTCCGCGGATTGTGGTGATGCATTATGCCCCGATTCGTGCCACTGTGGCCGGTGAGCCGCCCGAATTATTCCCTTTTCTGGGATCGAGCCGCCTGGAGGATCCCTTGAACCGCTTCGCGGTGACGGCAGTTTTTCACGGCCACGCTCATCATGGGAGTTTCAAAGGCAAAACCGACGCAAACATACCCGTATATAATGTTTCCGTTGCGGTTTTAAAGCAGCGTTTTCCTAAGCGCGCTCCTTTTTTCATGCTGGAAGTACCCGTTAATAACTGATAGCCTGATTGCTCGTTCATGGGTCCAGGCTCTCTCTTTTGCTCCCCATCGCCACAAACTCACTGACAATCCTCTGTGCAAGGCTCGGCGCATTTCCGCCCGCCCGGTTATTAATTATGATATTGATCTCGACCTCATCTTTGACTGCCTCCCACATCAACTGAGCGGCCTGGGCAATCATCTCGGGCTGGATCATTTCCTCGATTAGCCGGTCGAAAGGAAAAGCCCGCGCATAGGCGTCCTCGTAACGGATGCCGATCGGGGTCATGAGCCGAATGACAGCCTGGCCCCCAGCGCTTATAAAACGGTTTCCAGCCCTTGAAAACTGCTTTTTGAGGGTAGGGAGCCACGTCCAATGAGAAAGTATCTGGCCCGTGCCGTGTTTTTGCAGAACATCGATTACCGGTTTGCAGTAGTACGCCTCTGTTCGAAGCTCCACCTGGTACCTGTTGTCAGGAGGAATTGAGCTGAGAAAACCGTCGAGTTGGGCTGCGAGTTCCACGGGTGGGATGCGCTCGGACTTCCTCTGATATTCCTGCTCAAAAATTATTCCTTTAAGGTTGGGACCGAGCAGGTCGACCGCCGGTTCGTAAAATTGCCGGGTAAAAGCATCCGAGGCGAGGTAGTTTTCGTTCGGAACGTAGTCTTCTCCGCGCCTCAACTTCTGGGCGAAAAACATCTGCGGCGCCTTCAAAAAGACCCTGTCTTCAGGCCCCATGCGCATCGAGTATTGCTTCAGCGTATTGGCACAGGATGTCGGGACCCCGTGTTCGATAAGAGGGGCATAAAAGGTGTAATCTATTTCGAGTATCTTAAAGTGCCGGAAATATTCCCTAACCGAGTCCACCGGCAGCACTTCCTCCCGGAAGTTCTTATGTCCAACCTGTTTGGTACGGCTGTTTATTTGCCCCGTGTAAAGCTCTTCGGAGTAAATCTGACCGGTCCAGCCTCTGTAGCGGTCGCTTGCCGTTCCGATGGAGATCAGCGGGTGAATGCTGCGAAAAAGATACCTTTCGGCACACTGAAGGACTTCGTCATTAGACATCAAGCATCCGGTTTGCTATCCATCTGTTACTGAAGCAATACCAGGGCCCGTATCCGTAAAGAGTTGATAGAGGACTGTGGCGCGAGCAATTCATTGGGGCATCACACCCCTGATGAGGTCAAGCGCGCGCGCCGTTGCCCCTCGGTGGCGGTGGACAATCATCCTGGCACGATCACCCAAACCCCGGCTCATATCCGGCTCATCGAGCAGTTTCTCGATGGCCGCTTTCAGCTCGGCGGCATCCTTCACCTGGATCACTCCGTTCCCGGCAAGAAATGCCTGGGTAATATCGTGGAAATTCTGCATGTGCGGCCCGATAACGATCGGTTTGCCGAAAACAGCCGGCTCGATTATGTTGTGGCCGCCCTTGACCGTCAGGCTCTTCCCCACAAAAGCTACCCTGGCCAGGGAATAGAGCGCCACAAGGTGGCCGATGGAATCGACAATAAGGACCTCTTCCTGCCGGATGACGGCATGGTTGCCGGAAAGAAGCACGGGCACAAAACCGGTTTTCCGCACAGCTTCGGCGACGGAAAATGCGCGTTCCGGATGGCGGGGGACGAGGACAAGACGCAACGCCGGGTCTGTCCTTTTAAGCGACCGAAAAATGTCAAGAAGGATATCCTCTTCCCCCGGATGGGTGCTGGCCGCCAAAAGCACCCGGTGCTTACCATCAAGGCCGTAATCGGAAGGCGCCGCTGCAACGCCTTCAGGGACACTGTCGAATTTCAGGTTGCCGGTCACATGGACCCTATTGGCATCAGCCTTCATCTCGATGATCCGCTCGGCATCCAGGCGGCTCTGCATTCCAAAGATTTTTACTCTTCGAAGAGTGTTCCGCAGCAGGTTCCTGGCGAGCCGGTACCTCGGAAAGGCTTTGTCTGAGATACGGCCATTCACTATCACGATAGGCACGCGGTCTTGAGAAAGATGCACAAAGAGGCTCGGCCACAGTTCGGTTTCCGCAACAATATAGATCACGGGACGGATGGCCCTGACGAATTTTCCGGCGGCAATGCTAAGATCCAGTGGCGACCAGAGGACCAGAGCGCTATCGCGATACTTCTGCCGAGCAAAGGAATGCCCGGTCTTGGTGGTGACCGTAAGCACGATCCGATGCCCTGGATAGTCCCGCCGCAACCCTTTTATGATGCCTTCGACCGCCGCCACCTCGCCCACGCTCACGGCATGGACCCAGATGTTTCGCGTTGCGGCCAGAGTTTCCATCATTTCTTGCGAAATGAAACCCAGGCTCTCCAGGGTACCCGAGTGCCACTTGCCCCGCAGGACCAGGATCGGCAAATAAAGGATCATGGAAAGAGCGAATGCTAAATCGTAAAGAACCATCATCCTTTTTCCGATTTCCGGCAATTCTCGATGCTTTTTCTGTGAGGTGAACCTGATATTCTGCAGCTCATCGTCCAGCCATTTTGGTTCGGGTGATTATCGGGGTGAGTATAGTCAGGCACAACCGGGTGTCAACAGAAAGTTCCCCGCGGCAAAACAGCCAAGAACGAGCCAAGATAGCGAGTTTCCATACGGTGTTTCCGGATGGACGCTAGCGATAGGGGCTGCGTGGTGAACCTCTCGAAATATACGAACCCATTGCAAAATATACCTCCTTTATGCCGTGAAAATGTGCAGAAACGCTATATCTCCCCAGCCTGGAACAGCGCGCCCGGGCTCGTTCATCGGGCCGTCGAAAGACTATTTGACACCCTGACAGAATTAGTAGTAGAAACTTCCAAACCAATTTACACCACCCATTAAGGTATCGCGCCAAAGACTCCGGAAAAACAATCCTCACCCCTTTGAACGCGGGAGAGAGCTTTGCAATGGTTAAAAGATGGGATTTTGATCGTACAATTAAGTGCTCTTCCTTTTCAGTACCGGGAGGCGCTGAGGAATATTATTTTGCGTTCATAAATGATGAAGCCATATCCTTTGAAAAAGCAATTGCAGAATTGTGTGAAAAATATCAATTCGTGACTGGATATCTCGGCCTTTCGGAGCAGACTCTGCTTTTCTCCCGTCTACATGTCAGCGATATTATTAATCAAAAGAACCTGCTTGCAAAATCCGAACTTTTTCGCCACATCGGGCATGGCGCCATATCCGTAATAGAGCAAACTCCTCTTACACGGGATTCAGTGGTCCTTTTTTCTTATCATTTGAAAAAAGGAACAGGGAAGCTTCAAAAGGAAATTATCGACAACGGGAGCGAGCCGTGGCGTACCGGAATGGTCGCTAAGGGCGATCATTACTCAATGATTTGGAGTTCCAATCAGGCAAGAGCCGGACATTTTGATTCGCAGCAGCAGACAGAGTTGATTTTCAAATCTTTTTCCGCTTTGCTGGGCCGGTACAATCTGAGTGTACGGAAAAACCTGATGCGGACCTGGATATTCGTTAGGGATATCGATAACCATTACACCGGAATGGTGGAAGCGCGAAAAGACTTTTTCCATTCGCATGGTCTCTGCACGGATTCCCGCTTCGTGGCGAGCACGGGCATAGAGGGCAGGGGCACCGAGACTGGAGCCATCATTACCATGGACAGTCTTTCGATCGGAAATATCGAGGAAGAGCAAATCGATACGATGGACGCGCTGAAGTATCTTCCGCGCACGATGCTTTATGGGGTGACTTTTGAGCGAGGACTGAGGATCAGGTTTGGTGATCGTTCGCACCTGGCGATTTCAGGAACGGCAAGCATCGATGAAGAGGGAAATGTGGCGCATGAAGGCGACGTCGAGAAACAGACCCATAAGACGATCGATAATGCGGAGGCTCTGTTGCGCAGTCAGGGCGCCACACTGTACGATATGACCTATGCGCTGTGTTACCTACGCAATCCCAAGGATTATGAATGCGTAAAAGAGATAGTGAGCGCACGCCTCCCCGGGAATATTCCCCTCATTATTGTCGAGGCCTCTGTTTGCCGGCCCGCGTGGCTTTTCGAGATGGAAGGGGCTGGAATAATCGCCGACACCAATCCTTTTCCGCCTTTCATGTAAATAATTTCAGTAAGAAAACTATAGGAACGGACATGGGTGATAGTTTGAAAATATTGGGGGTAATACCGGCGCGCTACGATTCCACCCGCCTTCCGGGCAAGGTATTGCGGGATATAGCGGGCAAACCGATGCTCTACTGGGTCTATATGAGCGCCCGTCAATCTAAATTGCTGGCAGATCTGCTGGTAGCCACGGACAGCCAGAAGGTAGTGCAGTTTTGCGAGCGGGAAGGAATCCCCGTCATGCTTACGGGGCGGCATCCGTCGGGAACCGACCGGCTGCGAGAGATAATGGAACGGGTTGAGGCAGACATTTATATCAACATTCAGGGGGACGAACCAATGCTGCGCCCCGACCACCTGGAGGCCATCGTGTCCCCGTTCCTGACGGGAGATGCCCAGGTGGCGACGCTCAAAGTTGCCGTTGACGAGGCCGGTGCACGTGACCCCAATAATGTGAAGGTCGTGACCGACGATTCGGGGCGAGCTCTGTATTTTTCGCGTCATCCGATTCCCTTCGACAGAGATGGCACGGGCGAGGTTAAGCGCTACAAGCACATAGGCATCTATGCATATACTCGGGCAGCGCTCACCATCTTTCATTCGCTTCCGGAATCATCCCTGGAATCGGCGGAGAAGCTCGAGCAACTGCGCTTCCTGCAGAACGGCGTAGCAATTTACGTTGTGGAGACTCCTTACGACACAGTGGGGGTGGACACAGAGGCCGATCTTCAGCGTGTAAATCTTCTGCTCTCAGGGGCTGAACGCGGGTAGAGAAAAATGTATCTACTATATAGCATGCTTCTGGGCGTCTGGATCGCTTTCATGTTGCCGGTTTTCCTGTACAGGGCAATGCGTTACGGGAAGTACCTGCAGGGCTTGTCCCAGCGGTTTGGACGCCTTTCCGACAGCCTGCGTTCAGACGGCCGGCCGACCTTTTGGTTCCATTCATGCTCCGTTGGCGAAACCCTGAGTATCCAACCGCTGGCGAAGGAGCTTCAACTTCGTTTCCCTGAAGCCCGTTTCGTCTTTTCCACTATAACAAAGACCGGTCAGGCAATGGCCCGGCAGCGCTTTTCAGCATACGGCACCGGGAATATCTTCTATTTTCCAGTCGATCTCGCACCTGTTTGCCGATATTTTCTGGACTGGATCCAGCCGACGGTCATAGTTATCATCGACACCGAGATCTGGCCGAACCTGTTGCGACAGGCCCACATGCGCGGCGTTCCCATCATAATGGCCAACGGTCGGATCTCGCCCAAGTCTTTCCGCCTCTATCGTCTCGTTGGTCCCATGCTGCGAAGAATATTCGCCAACTACAGTGTCCTCTTAATGAAATCCGAGGATGACGCCGAACGCATCCGAATGATTGGCGCCCCGCCAGGGAAGGTTATCGTAAGCGGTAATATAAAGTATGACAAAGAACTGGTTGAACAGGAACTAAGTGAAGGGGTGGCGCAATCACTGGACGAAGCGCTGGGACTTACGTCCGCAGACGGGAACCTTATCGTGGCCGGAAGCACGCATGCGGGCGAGGAGCAGATATTGATCGAGGTGCTGCGTCGAATAAGGCTTAGGCCTGACCTTGGCAAAACAAGGCTTCTTTTGGGACCGAGGCATCCCGAGCGCTTCGATGCGGTGGCGGATTTGGCGGCCCGGGCCGGTTTTGTGGTCAAGCGCCGCTCTGAAGATAATAAAATGGCAACCCGGGCGGACGTAATGGTGCTGGATACACTCGGGGAACTTGCCACGGCCTACCGGTTCGCCACCATCGCGTTCGTTGGCGGAACATTGATCCCGCACGGCGGGCAAAGCATTATCGAGCCTGCATGGTATGCCAAGCCTATAGTAATAGGGCCTTCAATGGAGAACTTTCGGCAGATCGCCAGCGACTTCCGGGCTCGAGGTGCGGTTAAGCAAATCCAGGCGATTGATTCGGACAAAGAAGCACAAATCACGGAGCTGACGGATGCGTTTGTGTGGCTGCTCGAAGATGAGGAGCGACGAACGGCGATGGGCAACGCGGCCTATTCGGTTTTTGAAAATAACAGGGGAGCGGCTCGGTTCACGGTGGACAAAATTGCGGACATTTACAAAGATGTCTTCAAGGAGGCGATGATCCAATGAGTTTTCTGGGGCATATCAGCATACGTGAAACTCACGGAATCCGCCGGTTTCTTTATCCTGTTTCACTTGAAATCCCCGCATCGCTGCTGCATCCCGACGACGGGGCAGGGCTCATAATGGCCGACGGCCGTCCGATTCCACTGCAGGTGACGCCTAGCGAGACTAACCCCGGCCTATATTGCAGACTTGATTTCGCGGTCTCACTTTCACCCCTGGAGAAACTGGAATTAAAGCTTTTAAGAGGTGGCGCGCCACTGCCTTCGGCGGCGGCGCTGTCAGCCCCAAGCATCACGCCCGAAGCCGGAGGCATCGGGAAAGTCGACCGCCGCGGCACGCGGCCTGCCAGCGTTGACGATCCCTTGCAGACAGAGGAAAAGAAGCGGTTCCGTAGCACACAGCGGCGCTTCTCGGTAGAGTTCGACCGGTGTGGAACGCTCCATGAGGTCGTGTATGATTCGGCGCCACATTTGCGGGCGCCGGGCGCTTTCAATCTCAACGGACGCCCGGCCGCTCTTGAAGGGGTTGCGGCGTTCGCGGCAGGCTTTCCTCTGAGCGCGCGCGTGACGGCGGTGGGACAATACCCCGCCGGGTGCGGGGCAGTAACGCACCTTGAGACAACTGCCTATAAATCCTGGGTCATGCTGACCCACCTGCTTTCAAGGACTCAACCCGAAGACGAACTGCTGTTTAATCTGCCGCTGGCTGTTTCCTCGTCCGTTGTTACGTGTGATTTCGGCGTTGGCGGCGGCATATATGGGAGCCTTCAGCCGGAAACCTGCCCGGAGATGGTCTGGAAAACCGAGTTTTTACGCTCGGGAGCGGTGCGTTGGTCAATCACGTCAAGCGGACGCACCGACTACGTTGGAGAGGTCCAAACCACCGGTGAGTACGTGCGGCAGCAATGGTTTCACCTGGTTGACGGGCGCAAAGCGCTGGCGGTGGCGGTCACGCAAATTCCCAGGTGCTGCAGGGAAATGAAGGTCACATTGCGCGACAATGGAGACGTCGCTGTGGGGTTTAGAATCGGCGAAGCCGCCGAAGTCTCAGCGGCCTTCGGCCTGTGCTGTCACTTCTTGAACAATATTCCGGCGATTGCTGCGGCCACCAATCCGCAATCGATTCTCCTGCCCCCGGTCGTAACAAAAGACTTCTAGTGTCCCAGATCATGAGCGGGTGCCGGGAATTGTATGCTGACAAAGCATTAGCGCTTCACCTGAATATAATTCCTTACCGGTGTATCGGCAACAGGCACGAAAACACCTTCGGCAGTCCTGTCGAACAGCAGAGGCTCCATCATCAGTACGCCCCCGAACGTATCATCGGCGCTCATGGCGTGATCGCGCTTCCGATACAGGAAATGGTAACTGATCAGAAGCGTATCGTTACTCCTTTCCCACAGGGTGTAGCAGGTGCTGCCGGAGGTTATGCCTTCAGCCGAAAACAGTTCACTCAGCCAGAATGCGTCAAAGCTCTGTGGTGGAATCCTGCGGTATACACAGTACATCCTTCCCTTGGGATCAATGATTTCAATCTTGTATTCGCATTCCTTGTCATAACGTCTCCAAAGTGAACAATTGGTCACGATGTAGAGCGTGTCGTATTCTTCGGAAACTACACAGGGGCCGAACCTGTCGGTAACCTGGACAGGGCTGTAGTCGTACTGATGACACATCGGGTTGAGCTTGTCGATATAGAAGGGAAGATTCGGGTCTTCGTAGCCGCTGGCCGGCGCCGTACAGATGTAGGGGTGGTCTTTATGCTTAAAGCCAACGATGCTGATGGCGCGCCGAGGCACCTCCTTCAATCCTTTTGCGGGCGCGAGGCCGAAAAGTCCCGACTCGATCCGTACTCCGTGCCGCCGGGCGTAATCCTGGAGGTTCAAAAACTGGGGGCTGCGGCCGTCGATCTTCTCATCTTTGGAGAACACCACCTCGCCTTTGGCGTTTCTAAAGATAAAGGTGAAATCGTTGATTTTGCAAAATGTAGAAGAAAGTAAGCCGAGATAAGTATCGATTCCAAAACTCTTGTCGAGCATTGGGAACTGGATAACCCATGGATCGGTATCCACCCTGTCGAGCTTCTGCAGGTAATCGGCCTGATAGCAATCGGTGGGAACGGCCCAGTGACAGGCGTCAGAGCCTGTTTGATGGCTTGTGTTGATGTACTGTCTGGTTCCTTTGGGATGTATGTAATAATTGGGGCGGTGGAGCGGCGTGTCCATGGTGACCAGGCAAAAGGCGCTGTTCGCGCCTTCCAGGGACACGTCCCTGAACAACTCTGATATGTTCTGATAGGACATGTGCTGGGCCGGGATGGTAGCGGCTGATCTTTCTATGGCTTTTTCCTCACCGTTCTGGTTGAAGTGAAGAAGTACTCTCGGGTGAGATTCGACATCATTTTCGTTCCAGAAGCACAGCGTGAGGTCGAGGTCCGGTTCCACAGGCATATAGCCGCGGGAGAAAATCACATTGGCCGCCCACTGGTCCCAGCCTGACTGATGGTTTCGACAAAGACCCGCCTCGCTTATGTAATCGGCCCAGTAATGCATAAAGGGCTGCACCCGGGACTGCAGATTCTCCACTTCCACCATGACGCGCATATAGCCTTCAAATTGCCCCAGGTTGAGATCCCTGCTATCGACAACGGTCAATCCGCCGGGGGGAATGATGCGCTGGCCGGCCACTCTGACAGTGCCGTCGCACTCCCTTATCGTGTAGCGTAGATCGAGCGGAAAAAGGGTCCTGTATTTGCGATCGAAGTAGTTGCTGATCTGGACCAGCGTCTCCGTCTCGCCCGAAAAGAAGTCCATGTATGTGCTGATAGGGGTGGACTGTCCTCCGTAGAGTCGGCAAACAACCTGCCGTTCGTTGCCTGTCAGCATCAGGGCATGATTGAGAGCAAAGACCGCTGCGCGCAAGGTGGAAAGAATCAGCCACCCGTCACAGGACGGGACCGGGCCGCAGCTCTTTAACAATTGAACTTCACGGCCGGCAAGCTTTGTGCCGGCCAGGTTTATATCGAATGTAAAAAAGCCGCACAGATCAAGGCCGTGCAAATCGGGCAGGTCTTCGGCCACCGAAGTGTGATCTGCAAGCACGCAGTAGCGCTTCACACCGTAGGTGTTGAAGAAGTCCCGCACATATTCCGTGCCCCTGCTTATGTCCCTGTCACCGGATCGAAGTATGCCGTGGGCAGTTGATTTTTCACGAAGCATTGACTTTCTTCCGCCTCCTCTATGTGATGGAAAGGATATTTGTCGGCCTTAAAGTTAGCGAACCTGGAAAGTAATTTACTCTATCTTAACAGATAAAGTTTCGCAAATACTATTGAGAAATGATCCGTTCTCAGCGCCTGCATGGGTCTGCGCCCCGAGCCCGGTCGCCCTGACGGTCCTTTGTATGATATAGAAATGATGTTCTTCTGCTTAGTGTTTTACTCAGTCTGTCATACGAGGTTTGAATCTCAGGGACTGGAATCTTTTCTTCATTTTGGAAAGCCATACTTTGCGAGACGGTAGGCCAGTGTCGGCCTGGATAAGCCCAGGAGCAGCGCCGCCTTCGACAGATTACCTTTTGTTATCTCAAGGGCGCGGATCATGTACCTTTTGTTCATCTCTTCCAGGTCCATGCCCTGTACGGGAATGTCAATCTCAGATGAATTAGTCATCGAACTCCGGTGCCCCAGGGCCATTAACCCCATGAGATGATTTCCCTCTATTTCGTTGCCTTCTTCCATCAACACGATTCTTTCTATGAAATTTCTCAATTCTCGCACATTACCCGGCCAATCGTAGCGGACAAGAAGGGACTGGGCATCTTTCGAGATGGATTGAAAATTCCTGCCAAACTTCTTGTTGAACCGGTCCATGAAAAACATGGCCATCGGCAAGACATCAGACTTTCTCTCCCGAAGCGGTGGAATATGAATCCAAGCTACGTTCAGCCGGTAAAAAAGGTCTTGCCGGAAGGTCCCGTCTTTCACTGCTTCGGAAAGCTTTTTATTCGTCGCCGCGATGACCTTTACGTCCATATGTATCTTCGTGGTCCCTCCAACTCTGTACACCTCCTTCTCTTCGAGGAACCTCAGTAGCTTCGCCTGTGTCTGGGGGGAAATCTCACTGATCTCGTCCAGGAAAAGCGTCCCTCCGTTTGCAGCCTCTATTTTTCCTTCTTTCCCTTCATACAGCCCGCCGGTAAACGAGCCCTTCTCGTAACCGAAAAGCTCACTTTCCATCAGGTCCCGGTTGATTGCACAGCAGTTAATAGCCATGAAAGGCTTGCCAAATCGATCGCTGCGATAATGAATATACCGTGCAATGATTTCCTTCCCTGTTCCGGTTTCTCCTTCGATCAATACCGTTGTGTCGCGGCTTTGCGCCACCTTGTCCGCCTTCTGGAACGCATCCCGAAATTCGTCGCTGGCCGCCACTATATTTTCAAGATCGAAAACTCTGATATAGGCGCGCCTGAGCGTTTCAATGTCTTTTTTCAGACTCAGGTTTTCAAGCGCCCTTTCCACGATGATCTCGATCTCATCCATGTCCAAAGGCTTCACGAGGTAATCAAAGACTCCCATCTTCATGGAAGTGATGACGGTCTTTACGTCCTCAAAGGCAGTCATCATGATCACCAAAATATTCTTATCCCTCTCCCGGACGGCTTTGAGCGTTTCAACACCATCTATTCCCGGTAATCGAATATCTAAAAGGATAAGGTCGATAGGCTCTTTTCTAATGATCGCAAGCGCTTCCTCACCACTCCCGGCGACATAGACATCGTATTTGTCGGAAAAAATCTGCCTCAATGGCTTCTGCAATAGTTTGTCGTCATCTACGATCAGGATTCTATGCCGATACATCTTCCGCCTCGACTGAGTTCATGGGAAAAGTCAATGTGAATGCCGCGCCCCCGCCGTCGGGACTCTCAACTTCGATTATGGCCTTGTGTTGTTCAAGGATTTTGTGTGCGATGGATAATCCTAAACCTGTACCCTCGGGCTTGGTTGTAAAGAAAGGATCGAAAATCTTCGGCAGAAGATCCTGCCGAATCCCGCCGCCATTGTCTGAAATAACCAGACGGAACATGCCTGCTTTACCCGGCTCGTAATTATCCATCGATCCGGTTATCTTGATCGTTCCGCCGTCGGGCATGCCTTCCATGGCGTTCAACAGTAGATTTACGAATACCTGGCGGATCTGGTGCTCGTCAAAGACGATCGCCGGTACAGCTATCGGTAATTCCATTGTCACTCTGATCTTTTTTCGCTTAAGCTGTGCTTCCATTATACTTACCGTGTCTTTAAGGACTCGTTGCACGTAATCCCGCTTGAATTTCGGCGTGGTCGGACGAGCGAAATTGAGAACGCTCTTAATCAGGTTGTTGATTCGGGCTATGCCTTCGAGGGAATCGCCGATTTTCTCGCTCGATTCCTGGTCCCCCTTTATCTTCTTCGACAGCATTTGAAGGTTAAGTTTGATTCCCGTTAAAGGGTTGCGAATCTCGTGTGCGATTCCTGCGGACAACTGGCCAAGTGATGACAGCCCGTCCATCCGCCGGATGATCCCTTCTGATTTCTTGGACTCGGTGATATCGCGAAATGTGATAATGAATTCTTCGCTCACCTCCTCGATCCGTTTTACAGAAGATGTGGCTATTTCCAGAATGGAATCCTCCCCGCTCTTTTTTATTAAGCCCGCCTCGACGACGCCATGCCGGGGTTCCTTCTGCAGAGCTATGCTTAGAACCTTTTTGATTCTGTCATCCACGATTTCAAAGATCGACTTTCCCATCATGCTTTTTCTGTCAATCTCGAAAATCTGCTCGGCTTTCCGGTTGACCGATTGAATGAACCCGCCCCCATTGAGCGTGATAATGCCGTTAGGCGAACTCTCCAGGATGTTCTCAGCTCTATGCTTTTCCATAGAAAGCTGCTTATAGAGAGCGGCGTTCTGGAACAAAACCGCCGCGTGGCTTGCCATTATGGAAAGAATCTCGAGGTCGGTGTTGCTGAATGCACTGAGACGGTCACTATAGACGCTAACAACGCCCAGCACTTTGTTCTCGGACGCGATGGGGATAACCAGTTGCGATCTCACATCCGGGCCGCTCGATTCCGACACCTTCCTCGCATCATGGATAAGCGCCGGCTGCCCCGTTGCTGCAACGCCACCGACGATCCCCTCACCGAAGGCTGCAAGTTCGTTTTCTCCAACGGACTCACCGCTCCCACCGGCATGTTTCAAATGTTTTCCATCTTCCCCGGTGATAAATACAAGGCAGCTTTTCGCCCCTGTCAGCCTAAGAGCGCTAATGGCAATGCTGTTGATCAACTCATCAACATCGAAGGTCAAGCTCAACTTCCTGGTCACTTCCTGTAGAAGAAGCAATTGATGGATTTTTCTTCGATTTCGATCCTGAAGCCTGGCATTTTCGATGATAATACTGGCCTGGTTTGCGAAGAAGGTAAACAGATCAACCTCATTTTCCGAAAGGTGAAGCGCCCGATTCGTGGCGTCCCCCTCAATCACGCCTATGATATCCTGCTCGATTCTGAGTGGAGCAGCGATGGTTGAAAAGCGTTTCCAGAAAAGATCCATTTTCAGATCGATCGGGGTGATTCGCGGATCGTTGAACCGGTCTACGATGTAGACTGTTTGTCCAGTCTTGGCTACAAGTGTCTCTCTGCAAAGATGTCTATCAAGGTGCAAGTGCCTGGTCATGGTTCTTTCCATCTCTTCCGGGGTGAAGCCGGTGGGGGAGACGTATTTGGTTTGCAGCAGACGCGCCTCTTTGTTCACCATGAAGACCGCCACGCGGGTGAGGCCGAAGATCTTTTGCGTTTCTTCCACGATGGCGTTTAGCACCTTGTCGATGGAAACCGGGCGCACCAGCAACTGATTGATCATCAGGATCGATGTCAGCAGCTTTTCCCGTGTAATGGTTTCGGTTGTATTATTGTCTGTCTGAGTCATTTTTTATTCGTTCGAGTAGAAAAACTCATGGGAAATTGCAAAAGAGGCTGCCTCGGTATGCTTCAGATACTCGGCCGGAATTCTCTTCGGAATCGGGAGTCAGTTGTTTGATTGAGAATTTTTGTACGCCGAAGACAACCTCTCATAGAGCTCTTTCAGCCTCTCCTTGTCCGGATGCTCGAAAAGCAGGTGATTCTCCTGATTCTCCGTATCGATGTAATGGACGACAATGAAATGGCGCACCGTATCCGTGTGCAAAAGATGGCTCAGCGATCCCCACATGACTAAGCTCTGTTTCCTTGCGTCCTTTTTGCGTCTAGTCGTGAACGTTTCGATATCATGCCAACGGCCGAAGGCCACTTTGCAGAAACGTGTCGTGTTTGAAAAAAGCAGAAGATAATCTTTCGAGACGGCAATATTCAGCTTCTGTGGCTTTGGAATCTCAAGCAGGCCACCATGGTAGGATATGGAGCCCAGGTATTCAAGTTCAGTTTTGTCGATTTCACGGATATGCTGAAAAAATGACTCTCGACGCTGGAGGACTCGCTTACCCCGGTAGCCAAAAAAGCCGAGACATGCGACCGCTATGGCGCAGACCAGCAGGGCGGTTTCCATGGCTTTTAAACCTTCCGGGACTAAATGTGCGCGGTTTTCTCAGGACAGAACATTTCTGCCTCACAAGTGTTACATTCAGGCATTGCTTCAATATTTCAAGCGGCAAAAAAACGCGCTTAATCGCCGTATACGTCCCAGGGTGTCCGCTTCGAACCAGGGCCTGAAGCGGACACCGATAGACACGGCAGCAGGGGTAGGCAGTTTAACCGGGCAAAACTCACGCCTCCTTGGGCTTCAGTCTTTCGTAGCTATTGAAAACGAAGAGCAGGCCGCCAAGAACGGCAACGGCAACGCAGACCGCAAAGGCGCCATTGAAGCCATACTTGGTCGCAGCAAGATAGCCGGTGATCATCGGCGCGATGAGAGCGCCGAAGTTGCCGACAAAATTGTAGACACCACCGACGCCACCGGCTTGGCCGTAAGGTGCGAGGTCGCTGGGAATGGCCCAGACGTTGGAAGCTCCAAACCCGAAAATGCCCGCAAAGGCGCTAAGCCAGAAAATAGCCCAGAAGGCAGTATCGGCCCGCATGCACATAAGGATGAAGAAGGCCGCGCCGAACATGCTGATTCCCATTCCCGTGCGGCGCAGCAGGGTAATCGAAGCGCCCTTTCGATACCATGTGTCAAAGAACTTTCCGCCTGTGAGTTCCAGGCAGACCGCGACGATGTACGGAATGGATGCGGCAATGCCCATTTCCTTCAGGGACAGGCCCCTGGCCTTCATGAGATAAGTGGGTATCCAATAGAGGAAGACGGTCCAGATATAGAGGTAAAAGGCATAGGCAACACAAGCCTTCAAGATGACGGGGTATGTGGCCAACCTGGCCATGGAAATGGGCTCGACGTGGACGGTGCCTTGATCCGTGATAACTTCGTCCTGGCGGATGTAGTCAAGCTCTGATTTGGATATTCTTGGGTGGTCAGCAGGCTCATGATAAGCCAGGAGCCACCATATGGCCCAAGCCACGGCCATGGCGCCCGTAACCACGAACGACATTTTCCAGCCCCATGCCGCGATGATGAACGCCACTATGGGTGGTGCAAAAGCACCCCCGGCCCGCGCTGAGCAGTCGAAAATGGATGAAGCAAATGTCCGTTCACGTTTCGGGACCCACACTGATACCACTCGGGCATTTGCAGGAAATGCGGGCGCTTCTGTGACACCGAGTCCTATTCGCAGAGCGAGAAAGGAATAAAAACCAACGCAACCCGCCACTAACATCGTAACGGCGCCCCAAGCAACTCCGGCAATGCCCAAGACCTTCTTGGGCCCAAGTTTATTGAGCAGGTATCCCGATGGAAGCATTGCTATCGTGTAGGACCAGAAGAAGGCCGACATGAGTATCCCCATCTCGGCCGTTCCGAGGCCGAACTCTTTCATCAATGTCGGCGTGGCCACAGCAAAGTTGACCCGATCGATATAGTTAATCATGGTTCCCACTGCCATCAAAACGACAAGGTACCACCGGGCGCCGGTTTCCAGTTTAGGTGTTGTTTGCGTGTAATCCGGTGAAGCTGATTGATTTGCCATATTCTCCCCTCCTAACATTTTTTCAGACCCCTTGATCGGATTCCAGCCAACCTGCCACAAAACCGCTCATACCTCTTTGTGTCTTTGATCTTAGGCACATTCCTTTTACTGCACAGGATCTCCTGTGCAAGGAAGTTGGAAACCATATCCCGGAAAGCCTCTGTGATTCTATCGAAGCAACTGGTTCGCAATGATGATCCGCTGTATCTGATTTGTCCCTTCATAGATCTGGGTGATCTTCGCGTCCCTCATCATCCGCTCTACGGGATATTCTCTCATATAGCCATAACCTCCAAAAACCTGTACGGCATCCGTCGTGACCTTCATCGCCACATCCGAGGCATACCACTTCGCCATGGAAGCGATCTTCGGGATGTCCGGATTGTTTGGTTCGGTGTCAATCATGGCGCCGGAGCGATAGACGATGGTTCTGGCCGTTTCGATGCCAAGGGCCATTTCAGCGAGCATCCACTGCATGCCCTGGAAGGATGCCAGGCTCTTGCCAAACTGCACGCGTTCCTTCGCATAAGCCAGGGCGGCATCGAAGGCCCCCTGTGCAATGCCGAGTGCCTGGGCGGCTATGTTAGGCCTGGAGAAATTAAAGGTGGTCATGAGGGTCTTGAAGCCGCTGCCCTCAGGACCGATCATATGCTCGTCGGGCACGAAGCAGTTCTCGAAAAAAACCTGCCGGGTGTCAGAGCCCCGGATGCCCAACTTATGCTCCGGCTTGCCGACGGTCATGCCTTCGGTGTCTTTTTCAAGGACAAATATGCTCATCCCCCTGTTGCCTTTTGATTTGTCCGTGTAGCAGATCACCGGCATGATTCCCGACACGCCGGCCTGGGTGATGAAAATTTTTGAGCCGTTGAGGACCCAGCCTCCCTCGGTCTTCCTCGCTGTGGTCGTCATGCCCGCGACATCAGAGCCGGCATTGGGCTCGGTGATGGCCATGCAGCCGGGGCATTCGCCGGTGGCCAGCCGGTAAAGCCACTTTTTTTTCTGCTCTTCGCTGCCCGCTAGCATGAGGGGTTCGCTTGCGAGGGCCTGATTCGTCAGGATCACCGAGGTGGAGGCACAGACGCGAGCTGTTTCTTCCACCGCAAGCAAAAGCGCCAGTTGTCCGGCGCCGGTGCCGCCATACTCCTCGGCAACATTGATGCCGAGAAAACCGTTGTCTCTCAAGATCTCGAAGTTCTCCCAGGGGAACCTTTCCGATGAATCGATCTCTGCTGCCCTTGGCGCAAACTGCTCCCGGGCAATCCGCCTCATGCTGTCTTGTATCATTACCAGCTCTTCCGATAGTTTGAAATCCATCTTGAGCTCCTGGCAGAGTGGGTGGGTGATTCTTTACTAATTCTCTAAAGCCTCATATCCTCCACTGGTGACAACCTGTTTTTTCTCCATGTGTTATCTTTCAAGGTTTCTTTTCGTAGCCGTAAAAGCCTCGCCCTGTCTTACGGCCCAGAAGATTTTGATCGAGCATTTTCTTGAATAGAGGCGAGGGCTTGTATCCTTCCTGACCGGTCATCTGATACATCGCGTCGATCGCGAAATAGCAGACATCCACGCCGGCAAGATCCATGATCTCGTTTGGACCCATGGGCCAGTTGCACCCTAGTTTCATGGCCTGGTCGATGGCCACCGCCGAGGCGGCGCCGTTGTGGATCATATTGGCCGACTCGTTGTAGAGCAGGCACAAGAAGCGGTTCACAATGAACCCCGGGATGTCCTTCACAACAATGGGGGTCTTTCCGAACTGCGTGCAAAGGCCGACCGTCTTTTCCGCGACCTCGTCTGTTGTTTTTCCGCCCCGTATCACCTCGACGAGCTTCATGAGGGGCACGGGGCTGAAGTAGTGGGTCCCGATGACGCGCCCGGGGTTTTTTGTGACCCCGGCGATTTCGGTGATGCTGAGTGTGGAGGTGTTGCTTGCGAGGATCACTTCGGCAGGGCAGAGGCTGTCGAGTTTCGTGAAGACGTCCTTCTTGATCTCCAGCTTCTCGAAAACAGCCTCCACGACCATGACGGCCCCTTCTACTCCGGCTTTCAGGTCCGTGGTCCCTTTCAGTCTCGAAAGGCTTTGCGCCATCAGTTCCGTGCTTATGGTCCCCTTGGCGGCCTTACGCTCAAGGAATTTACCGATGGCGCCGATCCCCCTGTCAATAAATTTTTGGTCGGTATCAACGACGGTCACATCGAACCCGGCCTCGGCCGCAATCTGAGCGATCCCGGAACCCATCGTGCCCGCGCCGATAACTGTGACTTTCTGGTTCATCTCAGTTCTCCTATCGATTCACTTCTTCTTGTTAACGAAGGCCTCCATTCCCTTTTTCTGTTCTTCCGTGGAGAAGCATAGACCAAAGCAATCAATTTCAAAAAGCGCCGCCGACTCCAGGTCCATCTCCGTTCCTCTGTTAATGCAGGACTTGATCAGGGTAACGGCATGCGGGCTCTTCGATGCGATTTTTTTCGCCAATGCCGCCGCCTCCGCAAGAAGTGCTTCCTGCGGGCATACACCATTCAAAATACCGAGCGTCAGGGCTTGGCCCGCATCGATCATTGCACCTGTCAAGCAGAGTTCCTTCGCCTTGGTCAGGCCGACAAGGCGGGCCAGGCGCTGTGTCCCCGCGCTGCCGGGCATGATGCCCAGATTGATTTCCGGGAGTCCCAGTTTCGCGTTCTCTGAGGCAATCCGCAGATCGCAGGCCATAGCGTACTCGAGGCCGCCGCCCAGGCAGAAACCCTGGATAGCCGCAATGACGGGCTTCTTGAGATTCCAGATCCTGTCCGTGACCAGCTTGGACTTGAGGGCGTACGCGCGGGCTTCCATGGCGCTCATGGACATCATTTCCTTGATGTCGGCGCCGGCGACAAAGGCCCTGTCCCCGGAACCCTTGAGTATGACGACCCTTACCTCCGGATCGGCCTCTGCTCGGTTCAGGCAGTCCGTGAGGGCAAGGTTCACGTCCGTATTAAGAGCGTTCAGGGCTTCGGGCCTGTTGAAGGTTATCCAGGTGATGTTTTCCTCTTTTTGATAAAGGACAGGCTCTTTCAAATCCGTCATGATCCTCTTCTCCTGAGTCTGGAGGGTCCATACGCCGCTGCGACGGCCATGATTTCCTGCATTGTGAATGAGGGATAAAAACTGGACAAATGTGGCACACCAAAGCACAGCAATAGTAATGCCAGGCGTCACTTCTACCTAACTAGCGGTTTTGATGAATTATTTATTCTGCGATGGTGTGCGGGAGAATTACCGGAATTTTATGAAAAGATGAAAAATGAAATCAGGGGCAAAGTCGAAATGCAGGAAAAGTGAATATCGGGCTTATTCTCAATCAGAATTCATCAAATGAAGAAATTGTCATCATTTCGTGAAACCGCGAAGCAATCCAAAATTTTCTCGATTGGGATTCATATTTTCAAATCAGTCACTCCACTCATCCAGGCGGGAAGACTTGATGTTGACCTCCTTAACACCGGGAATGCGGCCGACAATCCTTTCCATTTCATGGACCAGATCAGGGTTCTTCACGATCTTGTCGGCGGCGCCAACAGTAACGACGCCGTCGCGCGCAATAACCTGGATGTCGGGTTTGAGCCCGATCAGGGCCGTTTTTGCTTCGGATGCCAGCACCAGGTCTTCCATCGCCTTCCGAGACTCAAAGGTCGTCTTGAAAGTTGCCAGTTGCGCCGTATGGCAGATCACATCCGCCGCATCATCCACGCTCATTTTCCGCACGCTGATAACCAGATCGTACAAAATCGGATCGGAGGTGTCGATCCCGTAAAGATGCTGGCTCCATTTGCGCCTTTCGAGATCATCGTTCTTGATCAGCGCCAGGGCACTTTCAGAGGAGATTCTTTCCCGGTCCATAACTATTTGAATGCGCTCCTTCATCTCCGCAATAATCCTGACCTTGAGAACGTGGGAGACACCTTTGACATAGAAATGTCCGGCCAGCCCGTGATAGACCACGTTGTCCCTCTGGAGACACTTCAAAAGAGCGGCCTGAAAGTATGCGATGAACTTTTCCTTGCCGTAGGAAAACCTTTCCAGAATGGAAGGAGCGTCATGAACTGCCTTCAGCAGCTTGATTCCGGGTATGTTGAACTCTTTTGAGGCCTCCAGGATAACCTCACGGGCGTAACACTCGTAGCCAAGCTTCTGAGCCACCGTTTCGGCCACTTCCTTGCCCTTGCTGTAAGACCCTCTGGAAATAGTTATAATTGCTATTTGCGCCTATTCTCCTTTGTGTACTTATGGCTTTGATTTCCGGCCCGCAAAGGCATCAAACGTTGGATTTACCCGTTTTTTATCTTTGGAATACGCTTCGAGTGCTTAGCCCGCTAACTGTTTTTAGATTTTCATGTAATATCTAATCCTCATTTTAATGACTATGCGTTGCAATGCAAAATGGCCCGTGGAGAAAAGGCTGCATCCAGAGTGCCCGAGACGGAAATGATTCAGAATCAAGGTCTGAAGGCCAATCTTTGTGATTTCAATGGGTACGCTTTGCGATGGGATATGGGACAGGATTGACGTACACAGTGACTCGACAAACGGGGGGAAGAAATGAGAAAGCCAGGTGGTGGCCTGGCTTCCGGGGTTTATGGTTCAGAGGTCCCAAAAACCAAAACTCAAGAAAGGGACCCACATTATGATCGTAAAATAGCAGGTTTTTCCCTTTTGAAAATCAGGTCAGGAGTGTATTTTTCATTTCCCGGCACAGGATATATGAAGGCAGAGTTCTACAGGCTGTTCCCTTTTCTCGGGCAATTTCCTTAATATCAGTCTTTTTTCCTGTTAATCCCTCAAACGAGTACTTCCAATATTTTTCGCGCGCGCGGAGACGCAGAAGAAGCAAAAGCTTAGCCTCATATGCCTTCCAAAATTCCAAGGAACTGTAAGTTAGCAGGACAGAGAAAAGCGACATTCAACGCGATCAAAAGGGCCTCGGGGCTCGGAAATGGCCATTTTTTAATCCTGTTAATCTTGTTAATCCTGTAAATCCTGACCCTCTTGCAAAAGTTCTTCAACGTCATTCCGGCGCAGGCCGGAATCCAGGTTTTTCTTGGTCCACTGGACCGCGGATGTCACCGGGGCGGCGGTTTTGTTGAGTTCTGCAAGAGGCTCTCCTGCCTAAGCTTTTCTCTGTGTTCTCTGTGTCTCTGTGGTGCAGATTCAGTCGCGTGCAAACTGTCAAGGTTTGCCTCGTTTCCTTCCGCAATCTTCTGGTTATATTGTTTCATGAGAAACATGGATTTTGTGATCCGATCTGAAGGAGAATAAACCATGCGAATACTCGTGGTTGAAGATGACGCCAAGATTGCCGCATTCGTTTCAAATGGGCTGAAACAGGCCGGTTACGTGGTAGATCACGCGGAGGATGGACTGGCCGGCCTGCATCTTGCCATGATGGAGTCTTACGATGCTGCCGTTATCGATATAATGCTGCCGAAGCTGGACGGCCTGAGCCTCATAGAGGAGATCAGAAAACATAAGATTTACACGCCCGTGATCATTCTTAGCGCAAAGCAATCGGTGGATGACCGGATCAGGGGCCTTCAGACCGGAAGTGACGACTATCTTACCAAGCCGTTTGCTTTCACGGAGCTTCTGGCGCGCATACAGGCCCTTATCCGAAGGGGTGGAAGCCCGGTGCAGATGAGCCGCCTGACAACGGGGGATATTGCTCTGGATCTTCTAAGCCGTGAGGTCATGCGTGCGGGGGCGAAAATCGAGCTCCAGTCAAGGGAGTTTACCCTGCTCGAGTACCTTATGCGCAATGCGGGGCGGGTGGTCTCCAAGGCCATGATTCTCGATCAGGTCTGGGGCTACGCTTTTGACCCCCAGACCAATGTCGTGGATGTGCTGGTTTGCCGTTTGCGAAACAAAATCGATAAGGATTTTCCAATCAAGATGATCCATACCATCAGGGGAGTCGGCTATGTACTTAAACTCTCTTAGTGCGTGCCTGAGATCCTTGAAGCACTCGCGACGGTCCATAGCTTTTCGGCTGGCCATCTGGTATTCGATTCTTTTTCCTCTGAGCTCGCTGCTGGCGTTATGCATGGCCTATTTTCTTCTCTCGTCCTACGTGAATCACAAGGACGCGGAAATTATCCAGGCGAAGCTGGACGAATACGCATCCCTGTATCAGACGGGAGGAAGCCCGGCCCTTAGCAAGGAAATAGATACTGAGAACGAGGTGGACGGAAAAAACCAATTTTTTGTTCATGTTGTGGCACCTCCGGGTAACACTCTTTTCCTGAGAGCGCCGAAGGCTGGGGTAACTTACGACCACCGAACGAATGGCCGATGGATAGACCAGGAAATTTCAGGCGGCGGTCACGGCCTGGAAATGAGATCGACCCGGCTGCGGGACGGATCTTTACTCTATGTTGGCAAAGGTACGGAGAACCGCCAAAAACTCTTGGGACATTTCCGATACATCTTTGCCGGGGTCACGATACCCCTCATTTTAATAGGATTTGCTGGAGGAGCATGTATTGCCTTTCGTGCTTTGAGCCCAATCCGCAACCTGATCTACACTGTGCGCTCGATTGAACTGGGAACAATTCAGGCGCGCGTTCCTGTGAGCGGGAAAAATGACGAATTCGAGGAATTGGCTTTTCTATTTAACCGGATGCTGGCAAAAATCGAGGCCCTCATAAACGGCATGAGGGATTCCCTGGATAATGTGGCGCACGATTTGCGCACCCCCCTTACCAGGCTCAGGTTCATCGCCGAGGCGGCCCTCGAGGCCGAGGCGGAATCGGACGTGCTCCGTGAGTCTCTCATGGACTGCGCGGAAGAATCGGAGCGGATTCTCACGATGATAAACACCCTCATGGACATCTCCGAGGCGGAAACGGGAGTAATGAGGCTCAACGTGGAGGAGGTCAATGTTTCGGCCCTGCTCCACGAAGTTGTAGATCTCTACACCTATGTGGCGGAAGACGGGGGCGTTTCGGTTCACGTTGAGTGTCCCGGCGAAATCTCCCTGTGGGGCGATACCAACCGAATGCGCGCGGTACTGGCCAATCTGCTGGACAACGCCATAAAGTACACCCCGCGTGGCGGAAATGTAGACCTCAAAGCCGACTGCAGCGGGGAGGAGGTTATGATCATCGTTAAAGATGACGGCGAAGGCATCCCACATGATGAGATACCCAGGATTTGGGAGCGTCTCTACAGAGTGGATAAGAGCCGCTCCCGCCGCGGGCTGGGGCTCGGATTGAGCCTTGTAAAAGCAATAGTCCATGCCCATGGAGGATACATTAAAGCCAGCAGCATGCTCGGCAAAGGATCGCTGTTCATATTACATCTGCCTGCCAATGCCTGTCCTTTGCCACCCCACCTTCTGAAACCTTTCAAAAAGGTAATATTCAAGAAATCTTCCCGTAATGTTCCTGATGTAGATTTAAGACGCCCCCAATAGTGAGAGGGCAAAACTGAAATAGTTGTCGTGTTGTGGTCTGTCGAAGACCACTCGGCAATTCCGGCTCATTTCAAGACCTGCCGGACCAACATCTCCAGCAGGCCGTCTACAAAGGGGATTCGAAACAATGAACGTTATGGAAACAAGCACCCTCATCTTCGCGGGGTCACTCGTGGCGGGGTTCCTAGGAGCGCTGACAGGGCTCGGGGGTGGAGTCGTAATAATTCCACTTCTTACACTGGGATTTGGGGTGGATATTCGCTATGCCATCGGCGCATCGCTGGTTTCGGTGATTGCAACCTCTTCAGGGGCTGCAGCGGCATATGTGAAGGAAGGGTTTACGAGCAACCGCATCGGGATGTTCCTGCAGGTGGCGACCACTCTTGGCGCTTTGGCCGGGGCCGCCATCGCGACCACGGTGTCCACCAGGTTTATTGCCATTATCTTCGGCCTTGTTTTGATTTATTCGGCTTTTCTGTCATCGAGGGGCAAGAAGCCAACCGCCGAAGATGATAAACCCGATCGCCTCGCGAGGTATCTGAAATTGAACGGCGCCTATCCCGATTCGGGCGGGAGTTTCGTATACTACCGTGTTCGTGGCGTTCCGGCCGGGTTTTCCCTGATGGCCGTGGCCGGGGCGCTCTCCGGACTTCTCGGAATCGGGTCCGGCGCGGTGAAGGTGCTTGCAATGGATAAGGCCATGCGTCTTCCGTTCAAGGTATCGACCACCACGAGCAATTTGATGATCGGCGTGACTGCGGCGGCCAGCGCCGGGGTGTACCTCAGCCGCGGGTATATCGATCCGGCCCTGTCGATGTCGGTTATGTTGGGAGTTCTCACTGGTTCGCTGCTTGGAGCGCGCGTTCTTGTAAATGCAAATGTGGGTGTACTCCGTTACGTCTTTGCAACGGTCATATTGGCGTTGGGTCTTGAAATGCTCTACAACGGCATGGTAGGGGGGATTTAGAAATGCTTATCAATCTAAGACACCGGAAGAAACTAGGCGTGGGGCTTGCGCTGGAGAGAAGCACCGGCAAAACGCTGGATGACGATAAAGTAGATCGAATGATCGGATCTTTGCTGCGAACAGGCGTGGTCGTCTCCGCCATCATTGTTTTGGCAGGGGCGGTATTACATCTGGCCCACTATGGTGCGGCGATGCCGGACTATCATACATTTCGTGGAGAGCCCGCTGCTTTGACCTGCATCGGCGGGATCTGCAGGAATGTGCTCGGGTTACAGCCCCTGAGCCTGATTCAACTCGGCCTTCTGGTGCTCATACTGACACCGTTGGCCAGGGTCGTGCTTGCCGTCCTCGCTTTTGCCGTTCAGCGCGACTTTTTATATGTTCTCGTGAGTCTCCTAGTGCTGGGCGTGCTGGTATACAGCATCAGCGCCGGTATATAACGGCCTTGACAAGCCGGCGGGAAGCTTCCGCGGACCAGAAATCAAAGCCATAATTACACTAACGGAGGACAGGCACAAATGCCTATTATAACTATTTCCAGAGGCTCCTACAGCATGGGCAAAGAAGTGGCCCAAAAAGTGGCTCAGAAGCTTGGCTACGAGTGTTACGCCCGTGAGGTTATCCTGGAGGCCTCAAAAGAGTTCAACATCCCCGCCATCAAGCTGGTGAAGGCAGTACATGACGCTCCTTCCATTCTGGAAAGGTTCTCCAATGGCAAGGAGAAGTTCATAACGTTCTTTCAGTCCGCTCTTTTGAAGTGCCTCCTGAGGGACAATGTGGTCTATCACGGCCTGGCTGGACATTTCTATGTCAGAGGTGTCTCCCACGCCCTCAAGGTCAGGATTATTGCAGACATGAAGGACCGGATTCAGATGGTGATGGACCGGGAAAAAACCTCCTATGAAAGCGCCGGGGAGCTGATCAAAAACCTCGACCTCGCAAGGCGCAAATGGAGCCAGCATCTCTACGGTATCGACACCACCGATCCGATTTTGTACGATCTGGTGATTCGGGTGCGAAAAACGACCGTGGATGACGCGGTAGACGTGATCTGCCATACCTCGGGACTGGAAACTTTCAAGACGACCTTTGAGTCTCAGAAGGCAATGGAAGACCTGGTGCTTGCATCCGAAGTAAAAACGACCCTTCTCGAGCTCAAACCCGACATCCAGGTATTCGTGCGCGACGGTATCGTTACTCTTGGCGCTGGCGCCAAGCTCGCGAAGAACCCTGATCTGGTCCGGGAAATGGAAAAAATTGCCGGCTGCATTTCCGGTGTTAAAAAGGTCAACGTCAAGTTTCCCCACCAGGTTGAGCGTAAGGACAGATCTGCAAAGTGGAACTGGAACAATTTACTACCGAACAGTATTACAGCCGCCAGACAGGCCAGATACTGATGCAGGATATAAGAGCTATGGGTAGACGGTTATGAGGGTGTCTTGCCTACAATCCGCTCCATATGATCCGTGATACCGCGTTCTGGGGGCAAAGCGTCAGGCCATCCATAGACTCGATAATCAGGCGGCTTGTAAAGGTTGGGGTCAGGGTAGTTTATCATGCCAGAAAGTGGTGTGTCCATGTTGCGTCGGCTTTTTCACTCGCCAGGTACTATCGCATCATTTTCGGTTGAACCCCTTAAGGCGGTCACGCAGGAACCAGGTTATACAAAACTCCGGGGATGGAGGTATGCCCTGAAAACGCAAAAACCGGTCCCATCGACGCATAACTTGCGTATTCCAACCGGAGATTGTATACCCATATTATGGCCTATTTGGGCCTTAGAAGTGCATTTTCGGCATCAAAAATGACCGTTTAACAACAGTGAGTTGTCAGATATGGCCAGAGCCAAACGACACTTCCTGCCCTGATACGCTTGTCACATAACGCATCGGTGCCATAAAAGTGAAGAGTGAAGGGTGAACAGAAAGGGCAAAAGGAAATAATTCCTTCTGGCTCTATCGCTTCGCGAGGAAAAGTAAAACGCAACAACCCCAGGCTTCTTACAGCAATGATTTCGAGCCAAATAATGGCCTTTTAAGCACGCAAAGTGCCTGTTTCTTGAAAACTAATCTTTAGATGGCGGGATGTTAGCTTGGCTCGGCCCGTTGGGCGCGGATGCTTGTCACTCCCCGGGTGGAAAGTCCGTGGAAGCGGCGAGCTTAGTCTGCGCTTCAAAGCCGGCGATCCGCTTGCGCAGTGTCGTAAGGGTGCTTTCCAGCGCCTGTGAACCGAGCACCATGCGCAGTGGCGCGGGCTTCACGTCGACGCTCTCGATGATGCGCGCCGCCATTCTGGCCGGGTCACCGGGGGCCAGACCGTTCTTGGGATCGAGCATCCGCAGGAAGCTGTGTGCCGGAGTTTTGTCGTAGATGGGCATAAGCTCTGCCACCTGTGCGCTGCCGTAGCGAAACTCGGTACGCGCGCCACCAGGCTCGACGATTGTCATGCCGATCCCGAAGGATGCAACCTCTTGGGCGACCGACTCCACAAAACCTTCGATGCCCCACTTGGTGGCGTGGTACAGCGAGTTTCCGGGAAATGCGACCTGGCCGCCGTAGGAAGAGAGCTGAATGATGTGTCCGCCGCCTTGGGTACGAAGATGTGGCAACACGGCACGGATAAGCTGGATCGACCCGACCAGGTTTGTTGCGATCATATGATCAATCTGCTTGTCGGTGAGTTCTTCCGCCGCGCCGAACAGCCCGTAGCCGGCATTGCTGACGATCACGTCAATGCGTCTGAGCCGACCGAACGAGCGTTCGACGACCTCGCGGATCGCCACCGTGTCGGTCACGTCAAGTACTTCGGCATAGAATGTTTCGGGATAACGCTTCATCAGGTCGGCGACCTTGCCGGTGTCGCGAACAGTTCCGACGACGCGGTCGCCGCGCTCAAGAAGTTGATCGGTGAGGTGGCGGCCGAAGCCGCTGCTGACGCCAGTGATAAACCATGCGCGCTGTGACATCGTTCTTCTCCTTGTCAAGTTGCCTTCGGCTCGATCCGGTATTGTTCGTCGCTATGCTTTCAGGGATGCCATATCGATGACGAAGCGATATTTCACGTCGCCTTTGACGGTGCGGTCATAAGCGTTGTTCACGTCTTTCATGGCGATTTTCTCGACATCGCAAGTGATGTTGTGTTTGCCACAGAAGTCGAGCATCTCCTGAGTTTCGGGCAAGCCGCCGATCAACGAACCAGCCATAGAACGCCGACGGAAGATGAACGGAATGCCGCTGACTTTGGTCAATGGCTCAACTGCGCCCACGACCACCATTGTTGCATCGCCGGGTTTGGAGTCGGACCAAGGTAATAACCTGGTTTCTATGGATAAATGTTAAAAACACATGCCTTACTAGGGCTTAAAACCTCGTTTTTGACTCCAAAATGATAGCTCTAAGCCGGGCTTTGGGCTCGCCAGGCGTATCCGAGTAGGAAGTGTCGTTTGCCCCTGGCCATGGCAAAAGCAATTCCGGCTTTTGTTAGATGATCGTTTTTGACCCTAAAAATACAGTTCTAAGCCTCATATAAGCCATGATATCAGACCTTTGTTACGTAATTTTAGTCAGTTATCGCGGTCCGACCCCTTTTGCACACGAAAAGAAGCGGCACGGAGACAACCGGTAAACGGTAGCAACATCCCTAATCGGTGGAGTTGCCTTTGCCCCCCTATGGGGGCTGAATTTAAAGCCCCACCCTATGGGTGGGGTTGTTTACTTGCTAAAGTAAATAACAGTATGCAGACGATGACAAAAAGAAGTATCACTATAAACAAAATAATCCTTCTCATCTCCCCTCCTTTTTTTAGATAGTGCGTAAATTATAGATTTGGGAACACGATTTATTTCCTAACGGGGCAATTTACAACGAACTGTCCCGTGTTTCACTTATTTTCCCGCTGTTTTTTGCTCGTTGGCAATTGTGCCGCTTGCGGCACGAGCAAGCTGGATGCGGTATTTTTCAAAAGATCGGTTACCAGTCTGAGCGTCCCCATGTCGATTGCGGCCACTCTCCTTTTTAGGGTTTATGGGGGGGTATGGGGGCCTATCGTGACGATGTCCAGGGGAGGTGGACGGCGGAACGATACCCCGCTGCCGGATCGTCGGTTGCAGACCCCTTAGCGCCGCATCCCCGCCGGTAACCGCACGAAATGCTCGGCCTGCCCTGGAAGCTGCCGTTGATAGGGGGTACGGCGGCAAATTCGGAATTGTCCACCGGGAGTAGGGAGGAAGCATCATTTCATCGGTCGAAAGATAATGATTCTCATTTAAGTAACGCTAGCCATAGATAAGATATCTGTATTTATTCATATCTATCTCAAATAATTACCACTGCAATCATTGTGTATAGCTATTTTACCTAACTCCTACCCGCTAAAATCCCCTTTTACATGAGGTATGTTTTTTCCTATGCTACCCTATACTGAAATGCCAAACCCGTTGAGAAGCGGGGACGGAAAGCTGCGGGTCTGAAAAGATAGCCGGGTTGCCAGTATATTGTAACCACTCGGTTTTTTCTGTTCACATCAAGAATGGGGGCAGGATGTCAGACCCGGCCAGATCAGTAAGCCATTGCACGAAAAGCAAAACTGTAATCCTGGATTGCCTGATTTCTTCCGCAATGGTATTTAAAACTGTTGCGATTTTCATCACCTTGTATGCTCTTGATAACTACGCCTGCCTGGTGTATGAGAGGAACCCTGTAACGAGGCTTCTTCTCCGGAATGATCTCGCTTTCTTTTTCGCTGAAATGGCTGTGTTCACTTTTATCTGCATCGGCTATTCCAGGGTCAGGAAGATGTATCTCATGGCGTACAAAATGGCGCCAATTCGCTGGTCATTCAATGCCCTGGTCGGATTCGTTTTCTTAACCTACCTGTGGGACGCCGCAAACGATGCGATCATCCTGCTGGCGGTATCTCATTCCCGTTAATGCTGGTCATTCCGGTTAAGATCGTAATGGCCAGACCCAGAAAGCTAACCAGCCCGCCAATGTAGAAAGTCTTCGTCAATGTGCTAAGTTGTCTCCATTCGACGATCATAGATACACCTCACTTCCGAAATATCTGAATTGATAACTTTTATTTCATCATCGTCGGTTGCAGCCCTCTCTACACCGCAGCCCTGACGGTGACCGCACGGCAATGGCCGCCATGTACCTTGGCCCCCCATCCAAAATATCCTTGCGAAGCCGGAATGTGACTGTAATATACTTTCAGCAACAGGTTCACCTGCCTTGCCTCCTTGCCCTTGACGGCGCGGTCAGTCGCTGAGGCTATCGACCCGGAAACGCCCACGGGCCGCGCCATGTGGCAAATGGTAGGGATACTTGCAGAGATTGAACGGTCGTTCATTCAGGAACGGACAAAGGCGGGCACGACGGCGGCTGTGGCTCGTGGGGTGCGGATGGGGCGCAAGCGGTTGCTGTCCGCGCAACAGGTCACCCACGCCCGCAAGCTGATAGAGCAGGGAGAAGGCCCCAATACTGTCGCTAAATCGCTCATGGTCTCGCGGCGAACGCTTTACAGGGCTTTGGCGGCTCCGAATGGGTGCCCTTAAACAGTAGGCACTAATCCGGTAGCAATGAAATCAGCAGCCATTTCGAAGCGATCTTCAACCCCATCTTGGGCGAATTCTTGCTTCATTTCCGATATGGCTGCGTCAAAGTCGTGGGCTGTCATAAGTCCGGAATTGATGAGTTCTTCACGATCACTGAGTAGTCGTTCGATCTGGTATGCTTCTATTTCTTCGGCCCTGCGCCCATGTTGGAGCCCCAATCGGACAAACGGGATCATCATCACCTGTATGGCTTCCAGTCCCGCTTTGCGCATCAACCGATACAGTTGACGTCCAATAAACCTGTTACCGCCGCGTCGCAACTGTAAAGTCCGTATTGCTTTGCGAAAGTCTGCCCTGTGTTGCGGCTCCGGCGGCTCGACGAGCGAGACCTCATCATCGACATCAATGATCACGATACGTCCGCCCGGTCGAGTGACCCGTCGCATCTGGAAGAGCACAGACGAAGGGTCTGGAAGATGTTGGAAAAGAAAGCGCGCGACTGTCATATCTTGAGTAGCGTCTTTGACAGGTAATGCAGTTGCATCACCAGCCAATGTTGCGATTCTGACTCCGACTTGTTCCGCGAGGGATTGAGCGATCTTCAGTGCTTCCGTATCATTATCTATAGCGGTCACAAGACTCCCATTGCCGACCCGCCAGGCTAAATCAAGGGTCAGCGCTCCGGTGCCGGCTCCAACGTCAAGGATTGATCCGGTCACAGCCTGAAAACAGGACATTGACAATATGGGGACGAGGCGTTGGAAATGAGTATAAATGCTTTGCTTAATCAGCCAGCTATGGGGGCCATTATGCTGCAAAAACAATCGGCTGGCAGCGGCAACACGTTGTACCCAATTTTCGACGGGGTCCTGACTCATATCATAAATACCTCTCTATTGTGAGTCCTTTAGGTTTTTGCTTGCGTCAAATAAATGTCTCGTGGCGTGCGGGCATGTCGAAATCTCGGTTCTTCATTGCCTTACGCCTGTTTTGCTAAGGCGTTTTCCATTAGAAACTCAATCCGTTGGGAAGCACACGCAACTTATGTGCCAATAATGAAAAGCTGCGGAAAAGGTAGGCGGATAGAGGCCGTTGCCGTCGCGCCCCTGCATGGCGTAACCAAAGCCGCGCCCTCGCGGCGTGTCAACTTTCTCGCCATGAGACAAAATAATACTAATTGTTCTATGTTGCTTTTTTGCGTGAATCCGCCGGAATGGTGAGTTGGGAACACATCAATGATTGTCGAAATCGTTGTATCGTGCATCGAGAGTGAGAGCGACATATATCTCAAGCAGAGCTTGCCGCACGGGGTCGGCCTCCTCAACAAAGCGCAAATGCATTTTCCGGATGCGCTCCTTCGCTGACTCAAAAGCGGCAACAAATCCTGGGGTTCTCATGAGACCGGCGCGTGATCCCTCGCCTGGCTTGTAGGTCGCCCTCAGGTTACCCGTAGCTTCGCGAGCAAGAAGGAAAGCAAAGGCGGCAGTGTTATGTTTAGCTCCCAAAGATGAGTGACCACGCATGCGCTTTCGGATGTCATTACTGCGCCCCACATAAAGGTGTTGATTTTCCGCCGATAAAAGATAGATGCCTTTTCGGGGCATTTTCCGGGGCAGTGATTCCGGCGTGACGGGTTTCATAGCAAGCAACTTCGCCAACTGCGGTGCCAACGCTTCAACATGAGATAAAAACTTTGCATCCATAGCCCATGCGCTCCTGAAAAATATGTTTCCTTGCATCATGGCTTCCCGCCCTGGGCAAGGGCGGCCCTGACCGGACAAAATAAATCATTTAGTCTCGTGTTATGAGTATCGGTCAGTTCTTGCCAACCAGCGCAGGGCAGGGGTGGTTTTCAGAATTGAGACAATTTACGCTCTTTTGTCCATAAATAAAGAAGGCGCTACCCACACCGCTGCCTCTGTCGTTACGAGTTCGGCCTTATATGTGCTATCGTAATTTCCTATTAGATTTCGACAATAATATAGGTAATACCTATTGTAGCCGAACTTTGAGGATCAAGATTATTGACAATTGCACAAAATATCTTCCCTAAGGGGGTGGGTAATGAAGAACGGATTCACTGATGAAGATAGAAAAAAGATAGGAGAAGGCATCCGGCAGAGATATGCGAAAGCCGCCCAAAATCCTGAAGGCCACTTTCGCTTTCCAACCGGGAAAGCGGGCCTTGAGGCGTTGGGCTATGACCAGAACGTTTTAAGAATCCTGTCCGATGAAGTATTAGCCTCCTACTGTGGCGTAGGACAACCGTTTATTTTGGATCAAATCAAACCGGGCGAGTCAGTTCTGGATATTGGTTGCGGTGCTGGTGTCGATACGATCATTGCAGCCATAATGGTTGGCCCTCAAGGAAAAACTATCGGCTTGGACTTCGTGCCTGAAATGGTGCAACGGGCAAAACAAAATCTTCAAATTACAAAACTTCAAAATGTGAGTTTTGAGTTGGGTTCCGGAGAAGAATTGCCTTTTGCGAATGAAAGCTTCGATTGCGTGATTTCCAATGGAGCCTATAACCTCATTCCGGATAAAGCCAAAGCACTGCAAGAAGCTCTTAGAGTTTTAAAGAGTGCCGGAAAACTTATGATTGCGGATCAAGTTCTGAGCGGGGGATTCCCTTCCAGTCCTATGGAAATGGTAGCGATGTGGGCCAAGTGACAAGGCGGTGCCATACCGGGAAAGGATTTCCTGGCCATCATGGAGCAAGCTGGTTTTGTGCGTTGTGAATTGGTAGCGGAAACCGGCTTTAATAGTTCACCTGTTACAAAGGGTGTTCTATTTAGAGGTTACAAGGGCTAACTCGGTTTTCATAACTGGACACTTTACAACAAAACTGTCCCGTGTTTCACTTGTTTTTGCCCAATTCTTAACGAAATAACGCCGTCTCTCATCGAGCTGGTGGAAGTTTGCTCCGATAATTGTCCACGAGCGCAGCCTGGCGGGGCGTCAATTCTTTAATCAGGCGTCGGCAGATACGCCGTCCACTTCCTGCGGCATTCGTTGAGCATCCCCGCCGCTGAAGACGTTACTGTACCACAATCCATCATCTCCGGCCAACCCATGTGGGGGGGCCACCATCATTCCGTCCGCATATCATGGGAAAAAGTGTTCCAAATAATGGGTTATCAGTCTCGGCGCTCCCATGCTGTGCCCCCTACCCGCGTTCGTCTGAGGTTTTTGGGGGGTGGCCGCCTCGATCTGCAAACCATCAAGGGGAGGTGGACGGCGGGGACGATGTTTTCCGCGCCGGTGCCGGACCGTAGGTTGCAGCCCCTCTCACCGCACTCCTGCCGGTGACCGCATGGCAACGGCCGCCATGCCCTGGAGGAAGCGTCAGTATGCCCCAGGATCGACGATCTCACCGGGTGCCGTGTCATCCCATCATCGTTTTGTGATTGTGTTCACCCGCGCCGATGCCCATGCCCGGTGGCCAGCCCTTAAAGCCATTTCGCATGAAAAGCGCCAACCCTCTCACAGCGCGGAGGAGAAAAATAGGAATTATCGGCCCTCGACCCGAGGAAATTTCAGATACATAGCCCGCAATGTTAAGGCTGAGCCAATAACGGTGTGTCCTGAAACTGAAAGAACCAGTCTTATTGACTTATCGCTTGCATGTCCGATTCGCAAATCGTACAATTTTGCGCGCTATGGGGCTGCTTCAGAAGTTTTGGGCAAGAATCCGATTCTCAAACAGATTCGAGCTTAATTTCGTTCAATGGAAAAAGGAGGAAAGAGATGAAATTATCGCGCGTAATGTGTCTGCTGTCACTGGCCTGCGTGCTGGTCTTCAGTCAAAACGCCCTGGCGGCGGAGTGCGCACCGTCCTTTTGTTGGACCGGGCCTTACGTAGGTGTCCACCTCGGCTACGGCTGGAGCAATGCGGATACGAGCACTACCGGCCCGCTGCCTGCCATCTCTGCTATTCCGGCCTGGCCACTGAATCCAGATCCGAGCGGGGTCGTTGGTGGTGCACAGGCCGGCTACAACTGGCAATGTGGATGCTTCGTCTATGGAATCGAGGCCGACTTTTCCGGGTCCGGAATGAGCGGGTCCCAAACCGTCGCCCCCATACCGAATGTGGGCTTTGGGTCTAGTGCGATGTATGAGAAAATCAACTGGTACGGAACACTGCGTCCCCGGCTGGGCTACACCGTGACTCCCACCGTGCTTATCTATGCGACGGGCGGCCTTGCCTACGGCGATGTGTCCTGCTCGGGGAATGTTATAGGTTCCACAACGGCGCTGCAATACCCCGTATCCTTCAGCACTGAAAAGGTGGGCTGGGCCTTGGGCGGAGGTGTTGAATACGCCTTTTGTAGGAATTGGACCTTCAAGGCGGAGTATATGTATATGGACCTCGGAAGCGAGTCCGCCGTTGCCAATGCGACTGTAAGCGCCAGCCCCCCCATGGAAGCATACAGCTGGCAGACAACGGCCAACATCTTCCAGATCGGTATGAACTACAAGTTCTAAATTTGCGGCACGTCAGTGCGCCGCCATTTGTGATATAGCCCTTCCGATGACCGTCTTCGGCTTTTGCGCCAGACGGTCATTTTTTTCGTGGAACCTCGCAAGCCGTGGCGAGCAGGAAGCGTAGGATGCCTCTACAGTCCACGATCTCCGCTCAACCCATACCCGAATACCCTTCATTTACACACGGCACCTCTAAAAATCATTGTGCGTCTGATTTTTGCCTGTATTATCGTTAATGCATTATTCGGAATAAACTCGGTCAGTCGAACCACTCGATCCTGCAGCTCACTCTTCTAAGCGGGAAGGGAGCAGGCAAGCTCGAATCACCGAATTTTGGAAAGGATTGTCCAGGAGGTTATGACGATGCCATTTCTGACAATGCAGAGTGAGCGGATCTATTATCATCAATCTGGGGAGAGTGGCGGGGCGGGTAGGACCGTTGTCCTTCTGCATGGATCGGGCGGAACGGGACGGAAATGGGCCGCTCAGCTGGCGGGGATCGGTGGTCACAGGATTATCGCGCCGGATTTGCCTGGTCATGGGCAATCCGAGGGGCAGCCCTCAGGTTCCGTAGCCGGGTACAGCGAATTCGTTTCCGACTTCGTAAGGGCCTTAGGTCTCAAGAGGTTCGTAATAGGCGGACACTCGTTGGGAGGGGCCATCGCCCTGGATTTTGCGCTGACCAGCCACGATATCCTGGAAGGCATGATCCTGGTGGGCAGCGGCGGGAGGTTGAGGGTGAGATCGGAGATCATAGAAATACTGGCAGGGGGAGAACACCCTGTGGGTGGCCTCGAATATAACTACGCTTTCAGTGTCTCCAGAGATGTCCTTGACGAGGCCGCAAGGGAAATGATGGGTGTTCCCGCCAGCGTATTCTTGGCGGATTTCCAGGCATGCGACAGGTTCGATGTTCTGGACAGACTTGAACGCATCAGGGTCCCGACTCTGGTTATTTGCGGAAAAGACGACCGGATGACTCCGGTTAAGTTTTCCGAGTATCTGAGCGGACATATTCCGAACGCAAAGCTGGCCCTGATCCCAGATGCGGGGCACATGGTCATGATCGAACAGCCCCTGGTGGTCAACGGGCATATCGCGGCGTTCCTTGATGCCTTGCATGGTTAAAGAGCTGAGAACTGGAAATGCCCGGATGGAAAACCGATCAGGCAACGACAGGGGAGAAACCATGATCGTGGTCCAATCGGGTAGCCGGGGGATTCCATCCCCCAGCGCTCACACCACCTCCGCGCCATGTGGCAAATGGTAGGGATACTGGCAGAACTTGAACGGGCGTTGATTCAGGAGTGGACAAAGGCGGGGCGTGCGGCGGCTGTGGTTCGTGGGGTGCGGATGGGCCGCAAGCGTCCGCTATCCGTGCAACAGGTCGTTCACGCCCGCAAGCTGATAGAGCAGGGGGAAGGCCCCAACGATGTGGCTCAATCCCTCAACGTCTCGCGGCGAACGCTTTACAGGGCTTTGGCGGCTCCGAGTCCTCGCTAAATGGGATTCACTAGACGACAACGATTGCGGGTTTGGGGTCGGACCAACGTAATAACCCGGTTTCTATGGATAAATGTCAAAAACACATGCCTTACTCGGGCTTAAAAGCTCGTTTTTGACTCCAAAATGATAGCTCTAAGCCGGGCTTTGGGCTCGCTGAGCCTATCCGGGCAGGAAGTGTCGTTTGGCTCTGACCATGGCAAAAGCAATTCCGGCTTTTGTTAGATGATCGTTTTTGACCCTAAAAATACAGTTCTAAGCCTCATATAAGCCATGATATTAGATCTTTGTCACGTAATTTTAGTCAGTTATCGCGGCCCGACCCTTTTTGCAGACAGCTAGAGTTAGGTGCCTTAAACCTGTTTTTCAAGGGTACAGGTTATCCCTGACGGCCTCGTGCCGCTTTCGCGGCACATTTGCCAGCGAGTAAAAAACAGGGGGTGAAAATTTCGTTGACATCCGTGAAGGCCAGCCTATGCTAATTTTAGCATCCAAAATATTTCGGGTATCAGATGATCTTATGCATCGGATATGGCAAGCAGTTGCGTAAACATCATATTACAACTGGTTCATCATGAGCGAAGAATCAAGAGCTATTGAGGAATTTTCGAAAACGTCGGGAAAAGCTATCGATGCTGCAAGGGAGTTGGGAAGCTTTCTCTCGAAATACTCCGGCGGTCCCCTTGAACAGGCAATGGGGATAGTTGAAGACAAACTCAAATATTTACGCTGGGAGCGTCAGATTAGGTTGACTGAGCGAGCTAACGAGTTCCTGGCGGAAAGGGGGCTGTCGCAGCCAACCCGCAAGGTCCTGCTTCAAGTAGCCATTCCGCTAATCCAAGGTGGTTCACTCGAAGAGGATGATTCACTCCAAGACAGGTGGGCGGCATTACTTGTTAATGCTGCGGACGTGTCATCCGGTACAGAGGTGCGACGCGCCTTCATAAGTATCCTTGAAGACCTTATTCCACTGGATGCTTTATTGCTTGAAAAAATCTATGAAGCAACATTGGTCCCCGACGATGAAACGGAAATATGGACCACCTTTTTGCCGAGTCACGTGACCGAAAAGAAGCCAGAACAGGAAAATCTACGCCCTCCGAGTCACGTCGAGGTGTCCCTTGGGAATTTGGCAAGGTTAGGGTTGATCACCACAGGAATGGCATGGGGCGGTTTTGCAATATATAAATGTGTTCACCGGACGGTCCTCGGCCGAGAATTTTTAAAGGCCATTACGAGACGCAAAACCAATTTATAATCGGATAGCCGTGGGCTCTTCAATGGCTTGTTGGGATCGTGAATGGATAGATTTAAAGATCAACTAAAAAGGCAAGTTAAGTTTCTTTTAAATTCATGTGCCGCATTCGACAAGGGTGATCGGGAGGAGGCTATTCGCATTGCTACGAGTGTTCGTGTTTTAATACATGATACAAACAAATCTAGTTCATTACTGAAACATCTCAATGCTAAAGACATACTACTTTTTAGCAGTATTCCACCATTTCCAGAGAGAATGGATGGATATCAGTGTTTTACAGTCTTTAGCTTAGGCTTACTAGCTTTAGGCAAAGAGAAAACGGGCTATATGCCTAATCTTGAGGATTTTAAGGCAGGCACGTCTATCGTATTGCCTGTTGATGAGTGGTGGGAACAAATTGTCTGGATTCTCTCCCCAGAATGCAAATTGTCCAGAAAGCGCATTATTCTATCAGCCGCTAACCAAGATGGCGGTGCTCATGTGGATTGTAAATTGAGTGATGACTACGAAAGCTTAACTCTATATAGCGCAGGCACGATATCTGCAAGAAGTTGAGATCATATGTATATACATAAAATAGTAGATATGCATTTATTTTCGATACGAACAATCGCAAACGAAATTTTGAAAAGCCCAGAGTTCTCAAATCTATTGAAATAATATTTCGGAATTGTTTACATAACAAACAGTAGGAGACCCAACGCCGCTTTGTGACTGCGGTAAAGGCTGCGCTGAACACACCGCCCAAGCCGCTCAAAGGTCTGACATCGAGGGCGTTCGAGCGCAATTAAAGAAACGACAACGAAAAAAATCGTCATAGTTCTGCGTTTAGTTCAATCGATTTGATGTGTTGTCGTAGATCATCTTTCTTGTTTCGGCCCCCCTTGTCGCAAATCCAGAAGCGCACTTTGTGCGTAGGCTCTACAAGTGGTTCAAAAGGAATTATTTCGATTTTCAAATCGTCCCTGTCGAATCCGATTTTTAATTTGGGCGCCGTCCTCATCGGAACTACAGCCAGCAGGACATACGCGCCGCCTCTATCCTCGCGAAAAACAATAGGCGTGCGCCCATGAATGCGCTGGTAGAACGCCAGTTCGGCGTTAGCCTTATCGATTTGCCGCTTATCAAACTGCCCAGCTCTCGGCATCCCATGGATGAAATGCTCTGCGAGTTCTGGCGCGATGTTGCCCGTCGGCATAACTCTGACAATGGCCGAATAGATTTCATAATTCAGTGCCACGCCATACGTTATCGGCTGCTGGGGTGCCGGGCTTAATTCAACAGCAAATGAAATCCGCTCCGAAACATCTTCGGGAATATTGAGAATCGCTACTGCGTCATGGCGATGTTTGCTTTCAACAAATGGATCTAGCCGTGATGGCCGTGGAATCGAAATAAATCCAACAACGGCCACTTTGGTGAGGGCGTATAGTGGCTCAATGTGAATTGTGCTTTTCCTGTCTCCCCCTGCGTAACGATGGATCTCGCCTGTGGTGTGAATGCTGAATTTGCAGCTTGGCAATGGGAGGCCAGAAACATCTTCGTCCGGGACAAATATTCCCTCTTCGTTCGTGCTATAGCCGCCCCGATGCGAGCACGGATCGCGGTCCAAAAACGCCAAAAGCGATCCGTCAGCGGAAGTGTCAAATCGCATGAAACGATATACCGTGCTGCCCTGTTTGATAAGGACGCGGGCGGTTGGCATAACCAGTCCTCGAATGGTAGTTCAAGCCGCCTTGCATCGCCTCGACGCTGATGTTTCTTGCGCCAGCGCAAAACTCGCTTAGCGGTAAAGCGAAAAGTTGATTTTGCGAGATTGATGGTAGGTCAACCTCTTGCCTGCAACGCCACGAATCGCAGCGAGCGTGCGGTCAATGTCATTAGAACCGAGAGCCACGCGATAATTGTAGCGATGATCGAACTCGCACCTCGATTCTTCCATATGGATATGCTTTGTCAAGTAAACAATTCCGAAAAAATATAGCTGCGTTTTTAGTTTGAGATTCCCGTTTTTGATGATCCTCGCCCCGCGCTATGCTCACGCAATGAACGACAGCACACCACCCGAAAAACCGCCTGTTCTAATCGGCTTTATCCTTTGCGCCTTCTCTGGCTTTCTGGTTAGCGTGATCGTTGGATACTTTTTTTTGCTCGCTGGCAATTGCGCCGCTTGCGGTACGAGGCCCGAGAGGGCTGTTGCCGTCGCGCCCCTGCATGGGGCAACCAAAGCCGCGCCGCGCCCTTGGCGGCGCGTCAGCTTAGGTCGGCAAATACGGCGCCCACTTCCTGCGCCACTCTCATGGAGCAGACCCGCCGCTAAAGCCGTTACGGTGCGGTCTATCTCGACTTTCTCAGACCGGGGCATACTAACATCGTCCCGTGGAAAAGTGTTTCAAAAATCAGGTTATCCGTGCCGGTGACGCCATGCTGTGCCTGCCGTCCTTCTTATCGGCTCGTATATAGGGGGTGGGGGGGGCGCATTTCCGAAATGGCTGGGGGAGGTAAGGGGAGGTGGACGGCGGACGATGTTTTCGATTCTTATATGCTCATCAAAATTGGCTCCAGTGCTCAAAGGGAAGGATTATTTTTGGTGTCCATATAGGTGTCTAACGACGCTATTTTTCAGTAGTAATCGGCAGTTCCCAAAGTTAACGCAAAACTCCCTGAATGCGCGGAACCATTAACTCTGTAATTTCGGTAGTAACTGCTATCAACCTGTAAAAAGTATTTTTTCGCACTGCAAAACCGTTACACCGCGGTTCAAATCCGCTTGCCGCCTCCAGAAAATTCAAGGGGTTGGCTCACATCGGGCTAACCCCTTTTTTTGTCTCTGAGGTATTCTACAGTTATTTCCTCATAACTTGCCGTTTTCCTCTACGGCGCGCAGCAGATTATCTAATTCGGCCACTTCTTCATCTTTCATGTTGTACGTGTGTTCCGAGTCGACAGGAAATTTCCCTCCCCGTACCTCCTGGGCGTAGCTGCGGAAAGCCTCTGTTAAGACTTCTCCCACGTTCGCGTATTTTTTTACGAACTTCGGCGTAAAGTCATCGTAAAAGCCAACCATGTCAGCATAGATCAGAAGCTGGCCATCAGTATGGGACCCGGCGCCGATTCCAAGCACGGGAATCCCGGCTCTTTCCGTAATCGCCTTTCCGACGGCGGCCGGCACACCTTCTACAAGGATACTGGCCGCACCGGCTTCTTCGATGAGTCGAGCCTGCCTGATAATGCTCATGGCTGTTTTGGCGGTCCGGCCCTGTGCTTTGTAGCCGCCTATTTGCCCCATAAACTGCGGGGTGAGGCCGATATGTCCCATGACAACTATGCCTGCTTCATTTATGGCACGTATCCTATCCAGAATACGGGGGCCGCCGCCCTCGAGTTTCACACAATCCATACCGGCTTCCTTGACAAATCTGCCCGCGTTGGCAATGGCCAGTTCATCGGATGCCTGATAGGACATGTACGGCATATCACCTACGATGAATACATTCGGGGCCCCCCTGCGCACAGCCTGGCAGTGCCGGATCATATCGTCCATGGTCACTGGAAAAGTGGTGTCATAACCTAAAGACACCATTCCCAGAGAATCACCGACCAGAATCATATCGACCCCGGCTCTTTCCTGCATCTTTGCTGTGAGATAGTCATATGCGGTGAGGTAAACGATTTTTTCCCCTCTTTCCACCATGACCTGAAAATCTTGAATGGTTTTCCTCAAGACTATTCCTTTCTCAATTTGTAATTATGAGAAATGTTCCTTTGGCCCTGAATAATGCGTCAACTTCACCCCCAACTGGAGCCGAACCGCATTTCCGGCTCGGATTCCATCCGAAAAAGCTTTTGGAATGCCGAATGTCCGTAAATCATACGATATTCCAATCAAAACCCGCAAGAAAAATGCCGGGACGCAAATTGGAACTTGTCACCGCCGAAACATTCTGTCCGAGCATGGGAAAATATTTTTCAAAAAATCGGTTAGCAGTCTGGGTGCGCCCATGCGTATGACCACCACCGGCGCTCGGGGACGATTATGGGGGGTAGGGGGGTCGATCTGCGGACCATCCAGGGGAGGTAAGGGCGGGTGAGGGTGGCGACGGTGCGCCGGGGACCGCCTGCAATTGACGATCTCCATACCGGCAGGGTCATCCATTCCGGGCAGCATCCTTGAGGTGAGGTTATGTGCGGTTATGTGAGGTTACCGCACCGGCAGTTTTGAAAGGCTTCAACCCGCTTTCGTGTTCAGTGTGGGACAAATGTGGGACAAAATGACCTACCCGCAAGTATCATAAAAAGCCCATACTTCTGTAAAATGGTGCCTAGGGCGGGAATCGAACCCGCACGGGGACAAGCCCCAAGGGATTTTAAGTCCCTTGTGTCTACCAATTCCACCACCCAGGCATATGTAAAGCAACATTGGTAATCTACCCCAGCTTCCGTCCGGATTTTTTGTCCTAAAAAAGTCCTTTTCCGCCCCGGCGGCGGTACAGGATCTCGACGCTCCGCGAGGCGGTACTCTTCGTACGCCTCCGTGCAAGCCCTCGATTTCCTAGCCAGAACGAAAAAATCCCTCCTTTCCGAATCGGAAACCGTAAGTTTCTCATCCGGTATTTCCAGATGGACCTCACTTACCCTCACGCCGAGGCGAAAGGGGCTTCTATTCATGACCCTGGCCGAAACTTCTATCATAATCAGCAACGGTAGTCAAAATGAGTGAAGCGAGGAGCGGGAAGCGGGAAGCCAAAGGGAGAAGCGAGGAGCAAGAAGCGTGGAGCGGGAAGTAGGGAAGGGGATAAAGACAGTGACAAGAGTGAAGCGGAAAGGCAGAAGCCGGAAGTTTTTGCTCCCTGCATTTTATAAATTGTTCCAACCATATGGTATCACGGAAAAAGGCCCTATCCGATTCCCAGGCCGTTGACATGAATTGAAACCGCCCTTAGGTTTTTTTACGGAGTTTTTGTAACGCGTTCCAGGGTGGTTGTTGAATTTAGAAGATTAACCATTTCGAATTTCAGGAGATAAAAATGAGCAAAACACTTATTGTTGCATTGGCGCTTTCGCTGGTCCTCTTCAGCGGCAGCATTTACACAGCGCAGGCCATTTACACAGCGGCGGACGATTCTGGCTGTAATACCTGTGGCTGGGACTTCAGTCTCAGTAGTTGCGGTTGTTTCCACTTGCCCTCATGTTTTAGCCCTTGCAGCACTTGCGGAACAGACAAGGACAGGCCGAACCTGGACAACCCTCCGGCTCCTAATAACAACAATAGGGACAAAGGACAGTATTAATTCAGGATAATGCAACAGACACTTCGTTATTCTGTCTGCCTGTCCAAACAAACGGATGTATTCTTTGCGGTACAGTAATACGCTTATGGCATCGCTTTGTATCTGCTGAACCCCTTACATACTCCGTTGATCCTTAAGAAAGCTCATGTACGCCGCTGCCGTTTCCAGCGGTTTTTCCATCATCGGCACATGCCCCGTCTCTTTCATGATGACTGTTCGGTGGTTTTTGAGGCCCTTCTCCAGAACCGATGCACCGGACACATCGAGAATCTTGTCATGGTCCCCCCAGATAATAAGTACCGGCGCCTGGATCATGGGCAGGGAAGGTTCCAGGGCAAATGCTTCATGGAAGAGGTCCAATCCGATTTTTTCGTTGAACTTCCTATCGGCCATGGCCTGGGCTATCTCCACCTTCTTGGTGGGGTCGGGCATCGGCGGGGTCTTGACGAAAAGAAGAGGGAGCATCTTTTCGAAGTCATCAGGGTTGCTGATCAGGAAGGGATTGTTCCCATAATTCTCCAACTTGAACATGACCTCGGACTTTTTCGCCGTCTGGAGGTCAGCGGGGGCAAGGAGGGCCAAAGTCGATATTTTCTGAGGGAACCTTGCGCTATAGACGGCCGCAATCGTTCCCCCCATAGAGTTTCCTACCAGATGGAACCTTTTGAGTTGCAAGGCCTCGACGAACCGGTCTAGACGTTTTACCTGGCTGTCTATGTTGTAATTTGCGTCCCACCGTTTCGTGCTCTCGCCGAAACCGACCAGATCGGGGATCACGACATGGTAATTCGGGGTCAGTTGTTTCGCGAAAAACGTCCAGTGGTTCTTATTGGCGGTGTATCCGTGCAAGAGCAGCACCGTTTCCCCTTGACCTCCTTCCAGGTATACGATCCGGTCACTGTCGACCTGGATCTCCTTTTGTACTAGACCGGCGGAACGCCAGGCATCATGCTTGAACTCCTCTGCCCGTCTTCTGGCTTCATCCTGAGCACCTCGCGCTTGCTCTAGCGCCTTGGGCTGTTCAGCAGTGGGCGGCCCGGTTGCGCAGGAAGATAGGATAAGCGCTGCCAAAATCACTGTGATTGGGAACCAACCGGATAATGACAATAACTTTTTCATTGTTGCCCCCTGTCTCAGCCGGAATAATGCATCAACTTCTTCGCTCGGCATCCAAACTGCCTATTGGATCGAATTTTTGCCTGAAAAACCTCCGCTGCACTCCTGAAGGCCGCAAAAACTTACAATTTCCCAATAGAATATGCAACTGAAACGTCGATGAGACTGGTTTTTGCAATTTCAGACTTGGAACGGATAAAATGGTTCAGCACCCCACCTGCGGCCCCTACGCCTTTTTCAGTCCTCAGGTAGCGAAGCTTATAGGTCAGTCCTGATAGCGAAGTGAGAGCGCGCGGCGCGACGGCCGATCGCTCATTCTCGACGGCCCACCCACCCGCGAGACGGGGCGGGAGCTGGAGGACTCCTGAACGGAGCAGACGCCGGCTCGGGAGGTGCGCCGGACAGGTTTGGGACCGGGAAAGCTTTCCCACATTTTATAAATTGTTCTAACAATATGATTTCACATAAAAAAGTAGTATCTAATTTTCAGTACGTTGACATGAATTGAAACCGCCTTTACGTTTTTTTTAAGGAGTTTTTGTAACGCGTTCCAGGATGGTTGTTGAATTTAGAAGATTAACTATTTGGAAATTCAGGAGATAAAAATGAGCAAAAAACTGATTCTTGTAATGGCGCTTTCGCTGGTCCTCGTCAGCGGCGGCCTTTCCAGCGCGCTGGCGGATTGTGGCTGTAATCCCTGCGGCTGGCATTTAAACTGGAACCCTTGTAACTGGCACTTGACTACTTGCGGCTGGCACTTCCCCTCTTGCTTTAATTATTGCAATTCGTGCTCAAAAGACTTGGACAGGCCGAATCCAGACAACCCGCCGGCTTTTAATAACAACAATCTAGACAGAGGACAGTATTGATAAACCACGGCGCCGGGCCGGAGGCCGCGCGTACAGCCGGGCGAAACAGCACTTTCAGATTGCCCAGCGCCGGGCCGAAGGCCCTCAGGGAGCGAAGCGTAGTTCAGTCCTGCTGTGGGAGACCTCATACTTTCAAGTATCCCTTTGCCTGACGGTGGACGGCGGGGCTGGTTTGATCGGAAACATTGGAGGCGACCCGCTCCAGGGCGGCGGTCACAAGGCGCTCGAGATCGGGCTTCATCTTGCCCACGTGCTGAAATGTGTTCAACATGCGCGAAGCGTTCGTGTAGTTTATCGGCGCAAGCTCGATGACCCTGTCGGCAATCCAGTTTACTCCCCGTTCGTTCCAGATCATCTTGTTATTGTTGGCCATGCTCAGGAAAAGCGCGCGGCACCAGGTCGGCTGAGTGATCTGGAAGGTCGGCCTGCTGCGCTCCCTTTCGATTTGTTCAAACACGTCCTTGCACTTTCCGCTGCCGATGACACGGAGGTAATTGGCATATCCCGTTATATTCGAATGCCACCGGCCGTAAACTTCCTCCAGAACATCAAGCCTTTCGGGGGCTGAACTGGCATTGAGGGCGAGCAGGGCGGAAACCTTGTCACTTGCGGTAGTGGCGCGGCGGAAATGATCCAGTATGGTCACGTGGCCCACAGTGGTTTCCTTTACGGTTATCAACTCCAGCAGCACGTTCTTGAGCAGTCTGTCTTCGAGCCCGTCCAGCACTGTTTCGGCAGACCACGGCGCGTAGGTGTCAAGACGGTCGAACTGCTCCTGTAACTCCTGCCGATAGAGATTATGGACAGAGAGCATCAGTTTTTCCCTCGCATCGACAAGTTCGGGGAACCATGCGCTGTAAGTCCTGTCCATCGGCTGCTCGTCGATTCTGAGGAAAAAAGCCTTGAGCGCCAGCGGAAGGGAGCTGTCCGAAAGGATTTCTCCATACAGCCCCAGCCATAGGAGACCTATTTTTTTTGTCTCGCCGGGATCGAGGAGTTTTTTGCGTTCGATATCCGTGAGCATGCGCGTTGCGTTGACGCGGCAGTAAAAGTTCGGGTCGAACCTTGCCTGCATGATGAGCGTATCGGCGTCCGCGCTCTGGTCTTCGAAAGTACCGTAGAAGGAGTAGTCCCTGTTAATCGATGCGAAAGCGGGCGGTTCCCGGAGGTTTTCGAAAGTAAGTTCTGCCTGTGGTTCGTTCAACTCGAACACCCGATCGGTCCCCGGAATGTCCCTGCCATGTGAATCGACCAGCGCGAGCCGGATAGGAATGACAAAAGGGGGTTTTGCTTCATCATTTTCCTGGCGAAAACTGATCTGAAACGTCTTTTTTTCAAGGTCCTTGAAAGTTCTCGCGCGCACGCTGGGGTAGCCCACCCTGTAAAGCCATTGTTTTTTGAACTCATCTAGCCGCCTGCCGGACACCTCTTCAAAGCATTCGAAAAACTGGTCGGTATTTGCGTTCTTAAAACGGTAGCGCGTGAAGTAGAGCGTCTTGCCGGCTTTGAACCTTTCATCTCCCAGCAGCAGGCGGAGCATGCGGATAACTTCCGCCGCCTTGACATAGGTGACCCCGTCTATCAGTTCGTCAGGGTCATTGAAGCCTTCGCGCACGATGCGGCCGGCATGTCCGGAGTCCTCTATGGAAAGCGGGCCCAGGAGCGGACTTCGAATGCTTTCGACCTGGTTGAGCCTTACCACTGCCGGATCGAAAACCTGCGCCATGAACTGCCTCTCCACGTCCACGGTGAAGGCCTCATTGAGCCAGACGTCAAAGGGGGTCTCCATGGTCGTTTCACTGCCGCACTGGTTGTGTTCGAACTCGTGCACTATCACTGCGTGGGCGTAAAGGAGGAACTGGTCGAGCGTGTGCTCGCCGACCAGGGCCGCATCAGTGACGATTGTGGTGTTTCCGGCGTTTTCCATGCCGCCGAAATTGGACCTGCCCATGCAGATGGTGCGATAGGTATCTCCCGTGTATTGATAGTCCTGGGTCGCCTTGACCCACAGGACCGACTTTTTGAGGATTTTCATCGGGACCTGCACGCCGCTGATTTCGCCCGGAGGAACAAGGTATGCAAGATTTACGGCGCGGCCGTCGTCATATACTACACGGTCCCTGAGAACATCCCATGTCCCCGCGCAGGCGATGAAAAGGTAAGGGGGCATCGGAATGGGGTTGTTGAAGGTGATGATCTGCCGGTCCGGTTGACCGGGCATGCGAACGGGAACGCCGTCCGGGTTGGTTGCAGGGTCTATATCTCCGTTGCTTATGAGATGAGTATAGGCGATGTCGGCTTCCAGGGTCGTTCTCATCGTACACTTGGCGCGGCAGTCGTCGAAGATGGGCATTATTTTCTGAAAGCCCCATTGCTGGCACTGGGACATATACTGCTGGGGTGCCCCGGGTGGAGTGACGTCCTTATAGATGCCTTCCAGGAGGTGATCCGAAGGATGGCACACGCTTTTTGTGCGCACCGAAAATCTTTCTCCAGTAGATACTTTGCGCGGCAGCAGGACGATCAGCTTGTTTTGCCCGGCCAAATATTCATAGCGAAGAGGGTCCCCGGCTGAATCGGGGCCGGAGCACCATTCGACGCTCACTATTTCAAGGCCGCCGGCATCCAGCTCAATCCTGTCAAGCTCCTGCGCGGCAGTCATCCGGATGCAATTTGCAGCCTCGACCCTGTCGTTTAGGAAGTTGAGATATATGTCCAGATGTTCAAGGTGTATGGGAAGTTCACCGAAGTCCTCTCGAAGATATCTATATTTTTTGCCGGGCAAGTTAGTCCTCCTCGATTCCAAGCAATCCCGAGTTGCGTTCAAGAAAGTATCAAGTGCTATTCTTCAAGAGCGTGGGGAGCAAGCCCCCCACACCCCCTCGCCGCTACGCGGCTATTTAAGAGTGGCGCTGCGGCGGCGGCCCCGCGCATGCGGAGGCTTGCCGCCGACAGCGCCGAGCGATCGGCCTCGCGCGTCAGCGCGTGGCCGAAATCCTGCGGGGGTGCGGGGGAAACTTTTCCCCGCTCAGTTTAGGGTTATTCGTTGCTCTTTGAAAGCAACTTGGCACAAAAACTCAAACATCGTCCATCATTCGGCCGCGCACGACCATATTGCCGCAGAAGCGGTTGTGGATTTGGTCCAGCGCACGGTCGAGCCGCCCCTGCCTGTCGGTTTTTTCCCTTGATGAATTAATAGTCATTTGACTGGGGCCCGAAGCAAAGTTTGATACGCCTATTCCTATCAGGCGCACCTTTTGCGTGAGCTTCAGGTCCGCTAAGAGCTTATGTCCGGTGTGGAACAGAACGTCCGTGGTGTCGAAGGGCTCCGGCAGGGTGCGGCTTCTGGTGATCGTTTTGAAATCGGAGAGCTTTATTTTCAGAATCACCGTCCTTGCCTTGAACCCGAGTTTGCGAATTTCCCGGCCCACTTCCTCGGCCTGAGACAGGAGCACCTTCTCAAGCTCGGCGAAGTTGCCGGTGTCTTCGGCAAGGGTATGTTCGGAGCTGATAGATTTGGGGTCGCTGTAAGGCTCGACCGCAGAATTATCTATTCCCTGCGCCTTTGCGTAGAGGGCCGCTCCCCATTTACCGAATTTATTTTCCCACAACTGCGCTGGAAACTTCAAAATGTCCGAGACAAAAACAATGCCCAGCTTGCGCAGTTCTTCCCCACTTTTCCTGCCCACTCCGGGAATTTTACCAACCGGCAAAAGTTGCAGAAATTCTTTGACCTGTTCTTCTTCAAGTATCGTCAGTCCGTCGGGTTTCTTGAAATCCGAGGCGATTTTGGCAAGAAATTTGTTTGGCGCTATTCCGATTGAACACGTAAGGGAGGTGGCTTCGCGGATCGCCGCTTTTACACGATGGGCCAGGGCATTTGAAGGACCGTGGAGCCTTTCCGTCCCGGTAATGTCCGCAAAAGCCTCATCGATTGATACCTGTTCGACAACAGGCGATATCCCGCGCAGGATTTCCATGACAACCCGGGAAACCTCTTTATAACGGCCCATCCGGACGGGAAGAAAAACCCCATGCGGGCAAAGCTTTTTCGCCTGGAAAACAGGCATAGCTGAATGAACGCCGTAGCGCCTGGCCTCGTAGGATGCCGCGCAAACCACCCCGCGCATTGCGCCGCCCACCAGTACCGGCTTTCCGATCAACTCCGGGTTGTCCGACTGTTCCACGGCGGCGAAAAAGGCGTCCATGTCCAGGTGCATTATTCTTCTTGTCACGGGAGTTTTCACTTTACAAGCATAACCGGACAATGGGAAAGGACCCCGACCTTGAAGCTGATTGTCCCCCAGCCTTCGGTGACGTTTTCGGGGTCGAGTTTGTGTGAGCTCATTATAATCAAATCGACACCGTGTGCGACCGCAAAATTGAGTATTTGATAAACCCGTCTGCCGTAAAGTATGTGCTTTTCCATTAAGAGGCCTTCCCGGCTGTAATCGGCTATGAGTTTATCGATTTTCCTGCCGGCGCGGGATCCAAGTTGCCTGTAAAATTTCTGAAAGTCCTCGGAATCGGCTTCTTCAACTGTTTCGATTACATGGAGCAGAGTAACGGCAGCTCTGTTTTCCATCGCCATTTCGACGGCGATATCCATCGCTTTGCGGTTTCTTTCCGTCAGGTCCGAGGGTACAAGAATGTTTGTAAACATTTAGACCTCCGAGGTTAATTAATATAGAGCGGATTAGACAAAAACAGGCCCGGTGATTGGGAATTTAAGACCGAAGCAAGCCGGTAACCAGATGGTAAGTTGACATCCTTGCGCTGAAACAATTGACAATTAGCGGAAATAAGTCTTTTAGTACAGTTTTGCCGGAATCTTCGCGCTCAACCGTTCGCAAACCCAAAACGCAGGCGCAGCCCGGATTGCGGCATTTATGAACCCAGAAGAGTCTGTGAATCATGTCATCTGTCAACAAAACAGGGGTTTACCTCATAGGCGCGCTCGGTTCCATCGCCTCAACGGTGGCGGCGGGCGCCCTTGCGTTAAGAAAAAAACTGGCGCCGCCAATTGGAATGGTCACCTGCTCGCACATCTTCGATGGAGTGGAACTTGTCGAGCCTGCAGACCTTGTTTTCGGGGGCTGCGATATAAGAGCGGAAGTAAACTCCCGTGATATTTTTGAAAAAATGGCCCCGGTGGCGCCTGGAATTCTCATGGAAATCAAGGCGGAACTGGAGGAATTTCATCATGGGATCGATTGCGGGTGCGCCAAAAACTGTGGCGAAGCTATAGAAAACCTTGTTTATCCTTTAAATGCGAAAGAAAAGAACCTCGAGCAAGAAATAGAAGACATGCGCGAGAGCTTGCGGACCTTCAGGCGCAAGTACGAGCTCGATGAAGTAATTGTCGTAAATCTTGCATCAACGGAACCGCCCCTGGAACTCGATGCCTGCCATTGCGAACTTGCATCGCTGCAAAAGCTGATCGCCGGCAACGAAACGGAAAAGTTGCGGGCGAGCACGCTCTATTCCTGTGCCGCAATCCTGGAAGGGTGTGCATATATAAACTTTACGCCGTCGAATGGCGCTCTTCCCCCGGCGGTTTTGCAGCTTGCAGCCGAAAGAGGCGTCCCCGTGATGGGAAACGATGGGAAAACGGGTGAGACGCTGGTAAAATCAGCCCTGGCTCCAATGTTTGCCTGGAGAAATCTGGAGATAATGAGCTGGGAGGGTTTCAACATACTGGGCAACATGGACGGCCGGATACTCGATCATCCGGAAAACTGCGAATCGAAAATCCGGAGCAAAGACCAGGTGCTCTCCAAAATCCTTGGATATTCTCCCCATACGTCGGTCAACATAGGTTATGTCCCTTCTCTTGGCGACCAGAAAACGGCCTGGGATTTCATTCACTTCAAAGGGTTTCTGGGGGCCAAAATGTCGCTTCAATTCATCTGGCAGGGATATGATTCCATTCTCGCGGCGCCGCTGGTGCTGGATCTCGTGCGCCTGGCCGAACTGGCGAAAAGGCGCGCTGAAGGCGGAGCTATGACCCACCTCGCCTCCTTTTTCAAAGCGCCGGTGGGAGTCGAAAAACATGCCCTTCAGGACCAGTTCCGTATGCTTACCGATTATGTCGAAAACCTGAGTAAGGAACGGTAGCAATCGCGCCCGAATTAGCCTGGCTTAGTTAAAGGAGGTTTGACTTGTTTTTAAAAATATTGTGGATTCTGACGCTCGCGCTTGCCACACTGGTTCCTGGCTTTGCACACGCAGATGAGCCGCAAGCGTTAGAGCCTCTAATCTCGCATAACACGCGCCTTATGATCTTTTCGCCTCACCCCGATGACGAGAGCCTTGGAGCGGGAGGGCTGATTCAGCGCGTTCTCGAGGCCGGCGGAAGGGTGAAGGTAGTATTCATGACGAACGGAGACGGCTTTCCGGAGGGGGTGGAAAAGGAGGATCACATCTCAAATCCGACCGCAAAGAACTACACCAGGTATGGTGAAGAGCGCCGCCTGGAGGCCATGAAAGCTGTCACCACCCTTGGGTTGAAGGAGCATGACGTTATCTTCCTTGGTTTCCCGGACGGCGGGTTGTCCTACCTTCGTCTAAAGTTTCGAGCACACCCGATGGCGTACAGGTCTCCTTTTACAAGGAAAACCCACCCACCGCCATTCGAGATTATTGTGCCTCGCACCGACTACTGCGGCGAAGACTTGAGAAAAGAGATCGAACGGGTGCTCTCTGAATTTCAGCCCAACATGGTGGCCGTAACCCCTGCCGAGGACCAGCACCCGGACCATAACTCAACTTACTATTTCGTTAAGGATGCATTGAAAGATCTGAATAAGAAACATGCAAAGATCAAACCCGTGGTGCTTACCTTCCTGATCCATTACGGACAGTGGCCGCTTGGTCAGGGGGCTGGGACAGGGTCGCGCCTTGACCCCCCCGCGAACTTTCCCGATCAGGGGAAACAGTGGATTCAATTCACCCTCAAACCCGAGGAAGTGGCAACCAAGCAAAAGGCCATCCTCCAGTACCATACACAGATGCTCGTCATGAAACGCTTTCTTTTGAGCTTTTCGAGGGCTAACGAACTGTTCAGGTTAGACGATTGAAGATTGACGTGGAAAGGGACTTCGGCATCCAAGCTCTTATTCTCGTATGATAGACTTATATAATACCCTGTTCAAAAAAAAGAACCGGCTTTCTCCGCGCAGCCATGCAGACAGCGCAGACAGAAAGTGTGGTGCGTTCGAAGGCAAGCCAAGAGTTAAGCCAATCAAAAAGTGAAGTTAAAACGGTGTCACAACCTCGCTTCGCGGGCTTAGCGCCACTTCATAAAAATGAAGTGCACTTGCCAGGCATCCCTTAGCGAAGGGCGACCGCGTAGCGCGAAAGGCAACCGCTCAAGAGGTCTATCGTTCGCGTTGGGCGTTTGCGGGATGCCTTTTTCGCGATCTTGAGAGAGGAGCGGCTCGCAGCGCAAGGCTATTTCTTCTCAATAGGATATTCGCTCAGAGCCCATTCACCCCATCCACCCTCGAGTATTGCAACATTCTTGAATCCTGCGCTTGTAAGGTCTTGCGCCACACCGGCGCTAGTGGCCTGGTTGGGGCTGGCGCAGTATAAAACTATTACCTTGTCCTTGGGGTATTGGCCCATCCATTCCTTGACTTCGGAAGCCACCTGCCGCTGCGCACCCTGTATTTTCCACTGGCTGGCATCCCAGTCATGCACGGTTCGCACGTCAATTATGACTAAACGCGGTTTGGTGAGCGATCCTTTCAATTGGTCCTTAGTGATCGCGGTAATTACTTCCGCTCCGCCAACCAAAGAGGCCGCAAGAATCACGATAAGGCATGCCGCAAGGAAGGACCTCAAGTCAGGGCGTCTCATTTCGATCTCCGTCTGAAAAAGGTTTCAACATGGCCAGAACTGGGCCGACAGGAAGAGGAAATTCGGGGTAACCGATACGTAGGCTGTCCAACGCGCTAAGTATCACACTGGGCGGTGTATGCCCCCTTCGGATTGCGAAGAGTTTGCCGAAGGGGGCTTTGAATTCCGTAAGGCGCCCGATCCTCATGCTGGAGTGGGCAGTGTTAATGCTAATAGCCGCTAGCGGCGCCAAAAAACCAATCCAGACCACCTTCTTTTATCTTGTATTCGCCATACCCGCACAAACTCATAGCGTTCGCACAATCGGAGGAAATGCCCTTCTTATTAACAGCGGCGGTCGTCATTATCTGTGCATCCATCATCATTTTTGTGCCTTTGCCCACCATTTTCTTGCCTTCGTCCATCGTGCTGCCGGTCATCATGCTTTCGCCTTTGGTCACCATGGCATAGCCGTCCGTCATCATCTTTTCAGCCGCCGTAAAGTCTGCGTCTTTCATTCCTTTTTGGGCCGCTATAGCCATTATCTGTTTGTTACCATCCATCATCTTCTGGGCGCCTTCCATGATCGCCGTCTTACCTGCCTGCATTGCCGGGTCCTCAGCAGCATATCCGGCTACGGCGAAAATGCCGAGTGAGAGAAAAACGACTAAAGAAATTGCCAAAAACCTGCTGCGATTTTGCATTTAAAATCTCCTTATCTTACGTTGATGTGAAACCGAAACTTTATGACGGACCTGCGACTCTTGTCATTCGACAGCACTATAGATCAGCAATTGACTCGACTCACCCCCTCTCCAATTAGGTGTAGAGGCTCGTAATCACATAGAAAAGCGTACTGTGTCAGAATTTATGACGCCTTTGGACTGAGAACCAAATGAGCATTGTAGTTTCATGCGCACATCTAAGCACCGTAACCCCCAATGTCAATCCAGCATGGCGCCGGGCTTAACTGACGGTTCTTGAAAAAGACCCTGAACCTCCAGCCCGCCGCTTGCATGGACCGAACGATCAACGGTCAGGGCCTCTGACAATATCCAGCAGTTTTCTGCTTTCCCTGGGTGGCAGCAGATCTCCCAACTCCGCCTGAAGGGCCGTGTAGGGGCCTTTCAGAGCAAGATAGCCGTTCAGCCGCGCTGCAACCGTGGAATTCAGAAAGTCTTCTTTGGACGGGTATATCGTCATTAGTTCTCTTATCAATTCCGGCCTCTGCCTCAGGTAGTACTTCTGGTGATAGTCTTCCGCCGGATAGAACCTGGCGGCAGGCGATATCTCGGTGTAAATCTTCCTGTGTGTCCTTGCCTCCTCCCTTTTCATGGATTCAACCGCCAGCTTTTCCTGTTCTTCATTGTGGTAGAAGATTGCCGACATATACTGCCTCGACCACGGGTTGCTTCCCGGATCATGGCTCTTCCAAAAGATTTCAAGCAATTCCCCATATGAAATAACGGCCGGGTCATAGTCGATCTCTATGCTCTCCGCATGGTCACCCAAAGCGTGGTAGGTTGGATTTCCCTTATTGCCGCCTGTGTAGCCGGCCCGCGTGCGAATCACTCCTTTGATGCTGCCAAACTGGGCATCAGCACCCCAAAATCAGCCGAGAGCAAACGTCGCGGTTTCGATTTCCGCCGTCGTCGCAGCTGGGCGGACGAGGTGTTGATTGTCCATGGTTGCCGGGATTTCTGATGGACTATTCATTATTTCCCCCTGTTTGATTTGTTGCGTTCCGTCTTCGGCAGGAGGGTTAAATGGACAAAGCGCGCTGCCCAGAAAAAACCCGGCGAGCGCCAGCCAGACGATCCTGCTCCTCGGAGCAAAGGCAAACTCGGTCAGTCTCTTTGGCAAGGAAGTCATTTGTGTTCTCTCCGTTCGCCCGGAAGCCCTACGGGTTTTTTGTACTAAAACCGTACGTCTGATGACCGCTGATTGTCCGGGGTGCCTAAAAGGTAACCATTGACTGTGAGGAAATTTTAAAGAGAAGGTCAAGATACGGTAAAGAATCAATCGATCAGGAGGCCTCCCGCTTCCGCTCAGTCCTGCGGGTGGGTGGTCTCGCCGTTTCTGCTCAGTCCTCAGTCCTTTCCTTTAATAGGCTGAAGGCTGTTAGGCTTGAGAACCTTCAGTCTATTTACCTTCAGCCTATTTACCTTCAGTCTGTTTTGCTCTCAGTCCTCAGTGGCGCGTACAACCCGGCGGAACGGCACTTCAAGATTGCCCAGCGCCGGGCCGGAGGCCCTCAGCACTCAGTCCTGTTTCTCTAGTCCTCAGTCCTCAGTCCTCGGTTCTCCGTCCGAGGCAGGCTGAACCAGAACAGAGTTCTGCCTGGAGCGCTTTCCACTCCTGTTTTGCCTCCGTGGGCTTCCAGGATCTCCTTTACTATGGCGAGCCCTATTCCAGTGCCTCCAAAGTCTCTGGATCGGGATTTTTCTGCTCGATAGAAACGCTCAAAAATAAATGGCAGGTCTTTGGCTTCTATCCCAGGACCGCTATTTTCGACCTGGAATTTCAACGCCTGGCCGGAGATCTCTGTGCGGACCGATACGGACCCACTTTCAGGCGTATACTGCAAAGCGTTCTTCAGAAGGTTTTCTATCACCCGGCTGAGTTTTTCACGGTCGGCCGGCACCGCAACTCCGGTTTCACTCAGTTGCGCCCTGACCCGGATATCTTTCTGTTTGAATTCCAGATCGAATTTTCTCAAAGCAAGTGAAGCCAGTTCGGCAATATCTGTTTCCTCCAAGTCAAGACTCAATCTTGCAGCATCGGCCCGGGCCAACTGCAGCAGGTTTTCCACAAGGGAAATCAGTCTCAGTGTTTCTTCCAGAAGCAGTTGGAAGGTTTCCTGCGTCGGGGGGACAACACCGTCTTGAAGCGCCTCGAGGTATCCCCTGATGTTTGTCAAAGGTGTGCGTAGCTCGTGGGCGACATCGGAAACCATGTCCCGCCTGAGTTGTTCGACGCGTTGGAGGCTTGCGGCCATATGATTGAAAGCTTTTGCCAATTCGCCGATCTCATCGCGAGAAGCTGCCCGCACTCTGGAGGAATAATCACCCCTGGCAATCAGGCGGGTTGTTTTTATCATCTGGTAAAGCGGCCGCAGCGCCATTTGAATGAGCGGGAGGCTCAGCAGTGTGCCCAGGACCAGTGCGCCCATACTGGTCCATAGAAGATAGCGGTGTACGGAGTGGATGAACATCTGGTGCGCATCTGTAGGACTGATCCGGTACTCCTTCATGAGGACAGAGAAGTAATCGGCCGCAAGAGTGTCGAGAACCAGCCAGAGGACAAGTATTACCAGTGCGACCACAGGCACATTGATTGCCAGCAGTTTCAAGAGCATGCCCTGTTTCATGGGGAAGGCTCCTTTTGATCGTCTTGGGCAATCCGGTACCCGAAACCTCGTACCGTCAATATGTATCGTGGGTTGGCTGCGTCTTTTTCGAGTTTGTGCCTGAGATTGCCTATGTGCACATCTATCACTCTATCAACCACCTGCTCACCCTGAGGGTAAAGCGCATCCAGGAGCTGTTCTCGTGTAAAGAGCCGTCCCGGCGCATTCATGAGCAATCGAAGCAGCTTGAATTCCGATGGAGTGAGTACAATGGGGCGATCATCCACCGTAACTTGGTGCTTATGAGTATCGAGCACCAGCCCCCCAATCTTGAGATTATCTGACCTTTCCCCGGCGCTGATACTCGTTCGTCTCAACACCGCCTTGATCCGCGCGACAAGCTCTCGAGGGCTGAACGGTTTAACCACATAATCATCAGCGCCAATTGTCAGCCCGAGGACCCGGTCGAATTCCTCGCCTCTTGCCGTGAGCATCAGAATCGGGACATCCGAAAATTCGCGTATCCGGCGGCACACCTCCCAGCCGTCAAGCCTCGGCAGCATGAGATCTAGGATGACAACCACAGGATTTTTCTGCCTGACCAGCTCCAAAGCTTCGACACCATCGAAGGCAAGCGCGGTCTCGTATCCTTCGCGTTCAAGATAGAGGCTGATCAGCGAAGCGGTCTTATTATCATCCTCAACAATGAGAACGGGGCCTTGTTTTGCCATGAGTCTAATCCTCAGGTTTTTTCACCGATAGATTGGCCATCCGACGCATACATTAAAACTCCTGCCGCTTTCCCGCAAGCTCGGGTGGCTGCCGCCGTTGAACCCAACGGGATGGGCGGGGTTTAAGTAAACCCTCCTTTTCCCTGCATCACATCCGAGTTTGCTCAAACTATGTTTATCCCCGTGACAGCCGAAAAATCGCTCAATCGAGATCGTTACCTAACCTAATCTTTACATTCCCCTGACGCTTTCATTACCTCCAGGAATTACTTTAGTCCTAACTGGAGTTAAACTTAATCGGCCCCACAGCGGAAACCATGGGGCTGTAAACTGAGGGGAGATATTGATATGAAACTGATCTTTCTGACAGCATTAATCGTATTGGCAGGACTTGTCTTGCTGGGATTGGAATCTTCGAAAGGCAACCAGGCCGAAAAGAGTTCGGCCGGCGACGAAGAAAATGCCGGGTTATCGAGAGCCACGTTTGCCGGGGGATGTTTCTGGTGTGTCGAATCCGATTTCGAAAAAGTAAACGGAGTCGTTGAGGTCATATCGGGCTATACGGGCGGCCGAAAGGATAATCCCTCATATGAAGAGGTTTCGTCCGGGGCCACGGGACACGTGGAAGCCGTTCAGGTCGTTTACGACCCCGCAAAAGTAAGCTACGAGGAACTGCTGGACTTCTTCTGGAAACATATAGACCCCACGGACCCTGGCGGTCAGTTCGTGGACAGGGGCGAGCAGTACCGCAGCGTAATCTTTTATCATGATGAGGGGCAGAGGGCGGCGGCCGAAGAGTCAAAGCGCAAACTGGAGAGTTCCGGCCGTTTCGATAAGCCCATTGTTACCGAGATCGTGCCGTTTTCGAAATTCTACAGTGCGGAGGAATACCACCAGGGCTATTCCAAGAAAAATCCCGTGCGCTATAAGTATTACAGGTTCATGTCCGGACGGGATCAATTTATTGCAAAAGTAAGGGGTAAGGATATGGACATCACTCAAGCAGAACCGGAAACCGGCAAATCAGCCATGCACGAGGTCAATTACTCGAAACCCGATGATGCGACCCTTCGAAAGAAGCTCACCGATATGCAATACAAGGTGACTCAGAAGGCCGGCACCGAACCGCCGTTTGGAAATGAGTATTGGGATAACAAAAAGGAAGGGATCTATGTGGACGTCGTTTCGGGTGAGCCACTTTTCGGTTCGTTCGACAAGTATGATTCCGGGACCGGATGGCCAAGCTTTACGCGGCCTCTTGAGCCGGACAACATTGTGGAGAAAACAGACCGGGGTTTATTCACGGTAAGGACCGAGGTTAGAAGCAGGCACGGCGATTCACACCTTGGACATGTGTTCAATGACGGACCGCCGCCAACCGGCCTTCGGTACTGTATGAATTCAGCCGCCCTGAGATTCATCCCCAAAGAGGATTTGGAAAAGGAAGGGTATGGTAAGTACCTCAGCCGTTTCTAACAGGATGTCTGATCGGAGCGTCGAGGTCCTGCCCGTGCCGTTCGCGGGAGGGCAGGTCCCGACAGCCCGCCCACCCTCACGCGTGGCGGGTCCCACCGCTTGGGACATGTGTTGACCTGGTGTCCTGAATCAAAGATCCACTACATAAGTCCCGAGTACTTACGCCGTCATTCCGGCGGGGCCTGTCCCGGAAGTGTCTAGTCCGGGAGCCGGAATCCAGTATTTTTAATAAAATTCAATCACTTCCGAACCCCGGCTAACCCTGCCCCGGAAGTGTCTAGTCCGGAGGCCGGGGTGACGTAGGCGTTTGCTCAATTCCCGGGCTTGAACTATGTTATGAACCTTACACTCATGACACTGGTCCCAAAAATCCCCTGCCTGCTCCCTGATCCCGGCCCGATGCCGTGCGCTACGTCCTTGTATGATATTTTGTGTGATGCTATTATAAAGCCGAGGAGATAGACGTGCTGCAAGTATTATTCATGCTTCTGTTCGCGTTTGTTACACTGGCCCCTGCATGCGCTCTGGCGGAAATAGCGAAGGCCATAGAGCCGCTCATCTCGAAAGACACACGTCTTATGGTCTTTTCGCCGCACCCCGATGACGAAAGCCTTGGGGCCGCAGGCCTCATTCAGCGCGTCATCAAGACGGGCGGAAGCGTCAAGGTGGTCTTTATGACGAACGGAGACGGCTTCCCGGAAGCAGTGGAAATGGGGGACCATATATCCAATCCCACCGCAAGGGACTTCCGCGAGTATGGTGAAGATCGCATGTATGAATCCCTGAAGGCCATGGCTACGTTGGGAATGAAGGAACGCGATGTGATCTTCCTTCGCTTTCCGGACGGCGGGTTGACCGCCCTTCGTTCGAAGCCCGGCGCAAAGCAGAAGGCTTACACATCTCCTACCACCACGGAAAACCGTCCATCACCCCTTGCGGTTGTTGTCCCCCAGGCAGCCTACACCGGTCAGGGTCTGCAAATGGAGATCGAACGGGTGTTCTCGGATTTTCGCCCTAACATGCTCGCGACGACCGGGCCTGAGGATACGCACCCGGACCACGCATCAACTTATTTTTTCGTTAAGCAGGCATGGAAGCATTTGCATAAAGACCATCCGGAATTCAAACCCACCTGGCTTATCTACCTGATTCATTACGGTCAGTGGCCGATGGCACAGGGTTTGGGGATAGAGTCAAAACTTATTCCTCCCGAGGACCATCCTCATCAGGAGAAGTGGATCCCGCTTGCCCTCACATCCGAGGAAGCGGCCACCAAGCGTAAAGCCCTCCTGGAATACCAGACACAGATGATCGTCATGGGCCGCTATCTTCTAAGTTTTGCCAGGTCTAACGAACTGTTCAGGCTGGATAATCAGTAATATTTCACTGTTTGCGGCAGGTCAGGAAACCTCGTATGATAGATTTCCATACATCACTTATTGGGCTTTTAGGCTGAAGGATGTTAGGTTCTAAAGCCTAATAGTCTTCAGCCTATCCACATCCAGCCTCTCAGTACTAAGAATAACGCGCATCATGCAAAAATACATAACGGATAGTGCTGCATGTGCATGTTGCTATTGACGGAGCCATCCGAGATGGACTCAAAGCGAGTGTGGTGCGGTTGAAGGCAAGCCCACCGTCCAGCACATCAATAAGTGAAGTTAAGAGTAGTGTAAGCCTCGCTACGCGTGCCTCGCATTGCTTCACTTCGCGAAGCATGCTTGCAGGCATCCCTAAATAGCTTCACATCGCGGAGCGCGGAAGGCGACCGCATCACGTTACTATCGGACCCATTGAGCGGGCGCGGGATGCCTTCTTTTCGTGCACGAAATCCAGAACGAACATAATGTGCTCGCGCATTGCGCTGTAGGCGGCGTCCGGGTTCCGGTCCCGAATCGCATTGAAAATATTGTTGTGGTGGCGCGTGATAATTTCGAGAGTGGCAGGCTCGGTATATAAGTACTGGAGGCTTGACTTGATCCCGTAGAAGAGAAGATCGTAGAAGCTCTTCATTATGTGTATATGGACCATGTTTTTTGTGGCGTAAGCGATTGCCATGTGAAAAGTGACGTCGGCGTCGCTCCCAAGCCCCCCTGCCTCTATCTGGGATTCCATGTCCCGAAGGCTTTTTTCCATGTCCCGGATGTCTTCTTCGGTCGCCCTGCGGGCGGCCATCATTACCGCATTGCATTCGAGACCGAGCCTGACCTCGAGCAAGTCCGCCAAACTTACATCCTGGTCGTGCGGGACGCCCAGCGAATTCTTTTCCGCAGAAGGCGAAACGACAAAAGTGCCCTGTCCCTGCCTGTGTTCGAGCAGCCGGAGCGTAACCAGCCTGTTTATGGCCTCTCTTACCGTGGGGCGGCTGACGTTGAGGTTTTCGGCTAGTTCGCGCTCGGTCATGAGTTGCTCACCCGGCTTGATTCGTCCTTTAAAAATGAGATCGCGTAACTGGTCAAAAACCAGGTCTGAAATGCGCTTTGGTTTAATGGGTGTCAGCATTGGGGCCTCACTCGAGTGAATCGGCATATATTTCGATCGCGTGTTTTACCTGGATGCGATCACCTGCCTGGGAAAGCATATCGCTTATCTGAAGCATGCAGGCCGGACAGCTCGTCGCAACCGTCGAGCATCCCGACTCTACGATAGAGTCACGCTTGCGCTTACCGATTGAAGCCGAGATGCCATAATATTGAAGATTGAAACTTCCCCCGCAACCGCAGCACCGGTCCGGTTCGCTCATTTCCTTGAAAACATAGCGGGGATTGGCGCGGAGAAGCGCTCTCGGCTGGGCCGCTATCCCAAGGGACTTTTTCAAATGACAGGGATCGTGATAGCTAAGGAGGGTCTTTCCCCCCTCATGGGCGGAAGCTGTCTTCAATGCGCCGGTCTTGTCCACCAGAAACTGGCTTATGTCCATGGTCTTTTCGGCAAGTTCCTCCAGCCGGGATTTTTCCACCTCACTCAGATCGCCTGCAAACATCGGCCAGAGCTTCTTTATGGTGGATGTGCAGGTGGCGCAGGCGGTCACCAGGCAGTCGAAGCCGCCGGAAGAAAATCTCTCAAGATTGTAGCGCACCAATTTATGAAAGGTCTTCAGGTCCCCCGAGGAAAGCGCCGGTATCCCGCAACAGCCCTGCTCGCCGGGGACGATGACCCCTACGCCGTTATGCTCGAGGGCGGTTAAAACGGCATGAGCGACGTTGGGGTATATTTTGTCGATCACACAACCCACGAAGAAACCAACTTTCAGTCCCGAGGGGCCGTTTGTGTCGAGCCGGCCCACAGTCGAGCAAAAGGAATCCGGCGCAAATGTCTTCAAGTGTCTGTCTGGCAGTGGAAAGGAAAAGCGTCCGCAGGATGTACCGAGAAGGTCGTCGGCAGGTTTTACGAAGACCCCCTGGAGCCTGCCCGCCGATTTGACAAGGCTGTTGAACAGTCTCGGGTGGGCTAGCATGCCACGGAAAACGATCCTTTTGGCAGGGTGCAGACCCATGTAGCCAACCAGGATGGCGCGCGCCTTGAGAAAAATATCGAGCACTTTCACGCCGCTGGGGCAGTTATACGCACACGAGCCGCAAAGCAGACAGCGCATCATGCGCTCGTTTACTCCCTTTGGATCTTTGAACATTTCCTGGATCAGGCCGTCGAGTAAGGCCAGTTTTCCCCTGGCCACGTCAGCCTCACGGCCGGTTTCGGCAAAAACCGGGCAGACCGCCTGGCACATCCCGCACCGCATGCACACCACAAGCTGCTCTTCAAGCTCTTTGATCAGCGCGGCAAGTTTTTTCATATCGTACATGCTCATTCTCCAATGATCTTGCCGGGGTTGAGGATGTTTTTTGGGTCCAGCGCAGCTTTGATCCGGCGCGAATAGAGGATGGTGGCGCGGCTTGTTTCTTTTTCCATGTATTTGGATTTGGCAGTTCCGATTCCGTGTTCTCCCGACAGGGTCCCGCCAAGTGCGAGCGCACGATCGAAAATGGCGTCAACGGCTTGTTCGACCCTGGTCCATTCTTCCTTGTCACGGCGGTCTGTCAGTATGGTCGGATGGAGGTTTCCGTCACCGGCATGACCGAAAGTGCCAATCGTGAGATGAAATGTGCGGCTGATTTCGTCAATGGAACGAATCATTGCCGGGATCTTGCTCCTAGGCACGGTTGCGTCTTCCAAAACGGTTGTAGGCTTGATTCGGGATAAGGCCGAAAGCGCAGCCCGCCGGGCTTCCCAAACCTTATCGCGCTCCTGTGCGTCCTGCGCCACTCGAACGTGCATTGCCCCCATCTGGCGGCACAGCTCTTCGACCCTTGCGGCGTCTTCTTCAACCTGCGCCGGATGCCCGTCGACCTCTATCAGCAGGAGTGCCGCAGCATCTACCGGAAGCCCCACGTGTGCATAGTCTTCGACCGCGCGAATGGTGAAGTTGTCCATGAACTCGAGGGTTACCGGGACGATACGATTGGCGATAATTGAGGATACGGTCTCGGAGGCCTCCGAGACTTGGGAAAAAACCGCCATCATGGCTTTGCTTGCGGCCGGCATGGGAATCAGCTTCAAAATTATCTTGTTAAAAACCCCAAGCGTCCCTTCGGAGCCAACTAGCAGACCGCCGAGGTTATAGCCCGTCACGCATTTAACAGTCCTTGCGCCCGATTTTACAAGCTCTCCATTGGCGTCGAAAAACTCCAGGCCCATCACATAGTCGCGCGTCACCCCATACCTGAGCCCTCTCAAGCCGCCGGCGTTCTCAGCCACGTTGCCGCCCAGAGTGGATACTGCCTGGCTGCCCGGGTCGGGCGGGTAGAAAAGGCCCTTGGCCTCGACGGCGGCTGCGAATTTAGCGGTTATCACTCCGGGTTGCACCACGGCGTAGAGGTCTTCTTCGTTTAGCTCGAGGATTTCGTTGAGGGCCGTAGTCACTATCACGACACCGCCGGGCCTCGGAATGGTTCCACCGCTTAGATTGGTCCCGGACCCGCGGACCGTTATCGGCAGCGCGTTTTCGTTGCAGAGGCCAATGGCCCGCCCGAGCGCCTCGCTTGTGGCCGGCCGCAAAACGATAGAGGGCAGGCAGGAATCAAGCACGGCAGCGTCGTAAGAATAGGTGAGCCGGTCCGCTTCGTCCTGGAAAACGTTTTCCTTTCCGAGGAGTTCGCAAAATTTATTGAACAATCTATTCCCAGCCATGAAGTTTCCTCATAATCTGAAGTTGCGAGCCATCCAGAGGCATGGTAAGACCATTCATGTAAAGATGTCAAGATTGTTGAGATTATCCCTCTGAGTGTTTCATATTACTGGGATTAGGAACGTTTTGTCAAGATAAATATAAGGATGACGTTTGAAATTACCCTTGACAAGGAGAGGGCAGGTTTGCTAAAAATGTGTCCGCATGAAAATGGTATTACCAATCGGCGACAGAGTTTGTGTTTATACCAAAAAGGAGAACCGGGATGAACTGGACGCAGGTTTACAACCCTTTGGCAAATCTGGCGCTATCCGCGCTGGTTGCCGGTATTCCCTTGTATGTCCTTTTTTATATGCTGGCGGTTAGGAGGTCGCCCGGACACTGGGCCGCGCTGTTCGGCACAGCCTCAGCGGTAATTCTGGCCATTGCCGTTTGGAGAATGCCGGTAGGTCTGGCTTTGAACGCGACTTTGATGGGCGCGGCGTTTGGGATTTTCCCAATCGTGTGGATCGTGTTGAACACTATATGGGTGTACAACATGACGGTGGAATCAGGCGAGTTCGATAAAATTCGAAATTCCCTGGCCTGTATCACTGATGACCGCCGGCTCCAGGCGCTTTTCATCGCTTTTGCCTTCGGATCGTTCATAGAGGGAACGGCGGGTTTTGGCACACCTGTGGCCATAACGGCAGCGATGCTTGTCGGCCTTGGCTTCAACCCGATGTATGCCGCCGGGATCTGTCTGATCGCCAATACGGCCCCGGTGGCCTTCGGGGCGATTGGTATCCCCATTGTGGTCGCAGCCAAGGTCACGGACCTGGACATGATGCATATCAGCCAGATCGTCGGGCGGCAGCTCCCTTTTCTTTCGATGATCGTACCCATATGGCTGAGCGTCACGATGTGCGGCTTCAAGCGCTCCCTGGAGGTGCTGCCCGCGCTTATCGTAGCCGGGTTATGCTTTGCTGTGACGCAGTTTACCGTCTCCAATTTTGTTGGACCTTACCTGCCCGATATCCTGTCGGCAGTTGTGACCATTGTCGGCCTGGGTCTTTTTTTAAGGGTATGGAAGCCATCGAAGGTCTTTCATTTCCCCGATGAAAAGCCCAGCGGCCCAGTCACCTGCCTGTATAGTTCCGGGCAGATCTTCCGTTCCTGGACCCCTTATTTCATCCTGGCGGTCATGGTTTTTCTATGGGGCCTCGGGTCGGTAAAGGCGATCCTCGCGCCTCTGGGGACTGTTTTCGATTGGCCTGGTCTGCACAATCTTGTAGTAAAAACCACCCCGATTATAGCAAAGGACTCGCCTTATGCGGCCCAATACGCCCTCAATATCGGATCGGCCGCCGGGACGGCCATCCTGATTGCCGGTCTTGTATCGCTATTGGTAATTCCAAATTATGGTTTGCAACGAGCCCTTGCATGCTACGCGAGAACCGCCAGGCAATTGCGCTTCCCGATTGTGACAATTGCAGCGGTCCTTGGTCTTGCTTACATAATGAACTACTCGGGTATGAGTTCCACTATGGGACTGGCGCTGGCGGCCACAGGCTCTCTGTTTCCGTTCTTTGCTCCCATTCTGGGCTGGCTGGGCGTTTTTCTCACCGGCTCCGACACCTCTTCCAATGCTCTTTTCGGTTCTCTTCAGAAAACGACCGCTACGCAGATCGGTGTTGACCCGTTCCTTACCGTTGCAGCCAACTCATCGGGAGGCGTTTGCGGCAAGATGATCTCGCCTCAAAGCATAGCAGTGGCCACAGCGGCCTCCGGCCTGGTCGGTCAGGAAGGAAGCATTTTCCGGTTTACACTGAAACACAGCATCGCCATGGTGCTTTTCATCTGTATTTTGACGATGTTGCAGGCATATGTGCTCAAGGCAATGCTGCCTTGAGCGTAGACGGAGGTGGCGGGAATATGCCCCGCCACCTTAAGAAAAACATTACCAAGTTTCGATCAGCCGATATAATTAAATCGAGTTCACAAATGGTTATCCATCGCCTGAAAGCACAGGCCCTGAAGCCTGATAGAATTCCATTTTCACTCTTTGTATTTTCCGGCTCATGCTCATAGGGGAGGCTAAATACCCATGAGACAAGACGATGATTTGACACTGCTAAAAGAAAGAGCTGAGGCCGTGCAAACGATAACGGCCGAGGTTGCCGACTTCCGGGCCGCCTGCCTGTATGCCGTTGATGTGACTGTGCGTCAGGGGGGATCGAGCATAGCGGCCCCCGGGCTCTCCGGGAAAAACCTCTCGCAATTGAAAGCCGCCTGCAAAGCAGGGGGTCTCAAGATACTTACGAAAAATCTGAGGGGAAATATAGGGCAAATCAGTACCGGGTTTACCGTTGCTGACTGGGGGATAGCAGAGACCGCCACTTTGGTGATGGATTCCACTTCAGAGGATTTCCGGATTGCCACAATGTTGTGCGAAACTCATGTGGCCATCCTGCCAAAATCCAAAATCGTGCCGGACGCGATGTCGCTCGAAAATGAACTTAGCTCCGCCCTGAAAGCCGCTCCCAGGTATCTGGCATTCATAAGCGGCGCCAGCCGGACGGCTGATATCGAGAGGGTACTTACGATCGGGGTGCACGGCCCCCAGGAATTGCACCTGATGATTGTGAAGGGAACCGGCGATGATAAAAACGGCTCATGACGTAACAACATACAGAAAGGACCTCAAGAAGGCCCTTCGGAACAAGTTTCTGGGCACGACGCTGGATAACTTCGCCACCGGTTACAGAACTTCGAGGGCAGCCGCTTTTTCGGGGATCGACTTCGACGCCCTTGCCAGGGAGATTGCCGCTGGAAAGGACCAGTCCATCGCACGCCTCCGGGAACTTCTGGAGCAGTTTACCAAACAGGCCGAGAAGGCAGGAGTCAAAGTCCATTTTGCCGGGACCGCTTTCGAGGCCAATTCTATTATAGCTTCGATTGCAAAGGCCGGCGGGGTAAAACATATCGTCAAGGGAAAGTCGATGACCGCCGAAGAGACATTCCTTAACGATCACCTGGAGAAGGAAGGCTTTGAGGTCACCGAGACCGACCTTGGCGAATGGATCATCCAGTTGCGAAAGGAGGGTCCTTCGCACATGGTGATGCCCGCCATCCACCTTTCCCGCAAGGAGGTTGCAGACCTTTTTACAAAGGTGACCGGAAAGCCCCATGACCCTGACGATATCAATGGGATGGTCAAAGTGGCAAGAAAGGAGCTTCGCCGCAAATTTCTGGACGCTGAAATGGGGATAAGCGGCGCTAACTTCGCCATCGCGGAGAGCGGCAGCATTGGGCTTATTACAAACGAGGGCAACGGGCGTCTTGTAACCACTCTGCCCAGAGTACATGTGGCCCTGGTTGGAGTGGATAAGCTTCTCCCTGATATGAAATCCGCCCTCCGCATACTTATGGCGCTTCCTCGCAACGCTACCGGCCAGCTCATCTCCACTTACGTAACCTGGATATCCGGCCAGACCGAGTGTAAGTCTTCTCCGGATTCAAAAAAGGAAATGCACATAGTCTTTCTGGATAACGGGCGTCTTGCGCTTGCCGGGGACCCCGTTTTCTCGCAGGCCCTCAGGTGCATACGCTGCGGGGCGTGCGCGAATGTGTGCCCAATCTACAAACTTGTTGGCGGCCACAGCTACGGCCATGTTTACATCGGCGCGATAGGGCTCGTTTTGACCTATTTTTATCACGGACGCCGGAACGCCCGCGCCATCGTCAGAAACTGCCTGAACTGCCAGGCGTGCAAGTCGGTGTGTCCCGCCGGGATCGACCTGCCTCACCTTATAAAAGAGGTCCACCGAACGGTTTTGAAAGTGGAAGGTAAAAAGCCGTTTAAGAACCTGCTTCTCAAAAAGGCCCTCGAGAACCGCCGCCTGTTTCACTTCTTACTTCGAAGAGCGTACCTTGCACAAAAACCTCTTGCAGAAGGACAGTATCTGCGGCATCTGCCGTTTCTTTTCTCCGAAGAGCACAATTTTCGCAGGTTGCCCGTAGTAGCGAAAGTCCCGTTAAGAGACATGTGGGAGAGCATCAACCAGCGCGTTGAGAACCCTCGCTATCGGGTGGCTTTGTTTGGCGGCTGCCTGACCGATTTCGTCTATCCGGAACAGGCGCAGGCGCTTTTGCGGCTCTGCCGTGACCATGGCGTCCAGTTCGAATATCCAATGGAACAAACCTGCTGCGGCCTGCCCGCGCAAATGATGGGCGAGCGGGAGACGGCAAAGGATGTTGCGGTTCAGAACCTTAAAGCCGTCGATCCGGCTGACTATGATTACATACTTACGCTATGCGCCTCCTGTGGCTCACACCTCAAAGAAAACTACCTGAAACTGCTCTCGGATGAACCTGCTCTTGCGGTGAAGGCGAGCCAGCTAAAGGACAAGCTGATCGATTTCAGCTCGTTTATGATTAAAGTCTTGAAAGTCGATCCCGAGGAATTCCTGAAGGCCGGGGGAAAGGTGGCCTATCACTCGCCATGCCATCTATGCCGGGGGCAGGGAGTTACCAGGGAGCCGCGTGAGCTTCTTTCCACAGCCGGTCTTGAATATGTTCCTGCAAAGGATGAAGATGTCTGCTGCGGATTTGGTGGCTCCTTTTCAATCGATTTCCCTGAGATATCGGCTGAACTGCTGAAGCGAAAACTGGACAACGTCGAGGCTTCCGGGGCGGAAACGCTGGTGACCGACTGCCCGGGGTGCGTTTTGCAGCTAAGGGGCGGAATGGAAAAAAGGGGCGGCAGGATTAAGGTCAAACATATTGCCGAGGTTGTCGCCGAACAGAAGCATTCACCGCAGAGCCGCAGAGATCGCGGAGGAAAGCAAAGCGCAGAGAAGTGTTTATAGAGTTTCAAGTACTCCGGGGACACGGGGTTTTCTTGTACAAGTTCTGTCTTTCTCTTCGCAGCTAATGTCGAGTCTCTTGGAATCTTGTCAGGATGCTGTTGCAACTCGGTGTTCTATCTGCGTCATCTGTGTAATCTGCGGATTGTTTTTCTGTTTGGCTGCGGCCCGGGTCTGCACTATGTCCTCTCCTTGACCGGACCATTCCCCGTCTCTGCGCTGAATAGAGTTCGATTTGGCACTTATCAATAACTAGGGTTTTCTCTGTGTTCTCTGCGTCTCTGCGGTGAATCGCTTTTTTGGAAAGGATAGAGCATGGCGAAGATAAGAAAAATCAGGGCTGACATGCACGAAGAACAGTTAAGCGCAGACCTGGAAAGATACAGACAAAAAGCTATTGAGCTGGGTGTTTCCAACGCCAGGATCGTTAGAGCCGACCAAATTCCGGTGGACGAGCGGATACCCATGAAATGCCAGATACCGCGATGCTTCGGATATGGGGCAGGGGCCCAATGTCCTCCCAACACTATGAAGCCCGCGGAGTTGCAGGACCTTTTGAGAAAGTACGAGTGGGCCGTCTTTTTTACAAAGGACATACCCCCGGAAGTTATCGTAAGGGACAAGGCGACGATAAAGGAGAGAGTGGAAGCCTATCAGCAGATGTACACGATCGTATCGGAAATAGAATCGGCAGCCTTCTACGATGGTCACTATCTCGCCTTCGGGTTTGCCTCCGGGTCCTGCCGACACACTTTTTGCGGCCAACTGCCGGATTGCCAGGCAATGAAGGGCGAGAAATGCAGATTTTCGCTAAAATCCAGGCCCTCGATGGAGGCAGTTGGAATAGACGTTTACAAAATGGTTGCCATGGCCGGATGGGATATTTACCCCATAGGCAGCGGCGCAAAAGCTGAAAATGTTCCCAAAGGGACGCTGGCCGGGATTGTTATTGTTCAGTAGGGGCATGCCCCCTTCTCCGAACGCCCGGCTGCCAGTGGTATCGAGAGAAATTCATGCTTGGAACGCAGGTCAGCCACTCGCCGAGCTGCGTTTTTGGCGACTTTCCAACCATCGCTTAAAAGAAGGCTGGCTTTCCCCCGAGGGCCTTCCAAAGATAATTCCCTCAATGCTTATATCTTCGTCTAATTCAGGCCAGTGACCACCCTCGCCCCTCCAATGATGCGCCAGTTGTTGCGCTCCTCTTCCGAACCGTTCAGGAGTCTTGGAAACCAGGCAAGAGGAACTGAAATCGTACGTCCATCGTCAAGATCAACAATCAAACTATCATCAGTGACGAGGACATTCTGCGCCAACGCTGTTCGTATTTCAGTCGCTAAAGTATTCATCCCATGCTCTCTGCAAGTTTTCTTTGTTTTGCTCCACGAGCCTGTTAAGTTCAGTGATCTCAAATATAGTGAGCAAATCGACAATTTGCATAAATCCTATTCTAGTGTCCTGAGTCTAAAATTCATAACCAAATTCAAGCTTCGGAATTGAGCAAACACCTACGTCACCCCGGCGAAAGCCGGGGTCCAGAAGTGGTTGGATTTTATTAAAAATACTGGATTCCGGCCTTCGCCGGGGTGACGATTCCTTGCAACATGTCATCCCGTTCCATTCCTGCTAGTGCCGATCCTATTGATATTGGACGGGAGTCCAGCCGCTGTAAGGGCCGTAATATGTGTTGGTTGTAAGACTATTGGAGCTGTTGAGGGTCCAGATGGATGCAGATCCTCCCGTTCCCGCCCAGAGCAGAGTCCTTGTTCCATC